>Ga0102589_1001410_pt1 | contig 33162 bp, 36 predicted proteins | sample AraplaMF_Col_mLB_FD_76858 | JGI IMG/M metagenome (GOLD analysis project Ga0102589, IMG submission 76858) | Arabidopsis root microbial communities from the University of North Carolina, USA - plate scrape MF_Col_mLB | ecosystem: Host-associated > Plants > Roots > Endosphere | place: USA...
AAGTATTAACGATTTGGAGGGATTCTATCTATGTCAAAAGAAAGTTCATTTGATATTGTTTCTAAGGTAGACTTACCAGAAGTCTCAAATGCAATTCAACTTGCAACAAAAGAAATTGCTACACGCTATGATTTCAAGGGTAGTAAAAGTTCAATATCTTTAGAAAAAGAAGAGCTTGTTTTAGTATCTGATGATGATTTTAAATTGGAACAATTAAAGGATGTATTAATTAGTAAATTAGTTAAACGCAATGTACCAATTAAAAATTTAGATTACAGTAAAGTTGAATCAGCTTCTGGTGGAACAGTTAGACAAAGAGCTAAATTAGTTCAAGGAATTGATAAAGAAAATGCAAAAAAAATCAACACGATCATTAAAAACAGTGGATTAAAAGTAAAATCACAAGTTCAAGATGATCAAGTTCGTGTAACAGCAAAAAGTAGGGATGATCTACAAGCAATCATCGCGGCTGTAAGAGCTGCTGATTTACCGATTGACGTACAATTCTTAAATTACCGATAGAAATACATAACAAAAAGGGATGACATTTATGTCATCCTTTTTAATTATAGACTTTTTAAACTAAATTATTGATATTCATAAGAATCAAATTTTCTTAAATACATCATTATAGTGAACGAAGCCTTATAAAAAGATATTAAATAAGTGTTCTTTTCTAAATGAATATAGTTTTTAAAATAGGTATAGTTAAAGCAAACTATTAATAAGAAAATGATTAGAAAGGAAGGTGCGAGACTCCTGTGGGAGTTGCGGGAAGGTGAGACCCCACAGGCGGGGTTGCGCCGAGGAGGCTCACCGCCCGCCCCACGGAAAGCGAGTATCCTGGAGTGGAAATCTAGAACGTTCCATATTTACAGGACTAGAGTTTCCTAAAACAACTAAAAAAAAGCTATGGATTTATGTTCCTTAGCTTCGAATTAGTTCTAAATTTTCTTTTCGTGCGCATGTTTCTCTAATAATCAATTTATAAGGAACAAGAATACTTTTTTCTGATCCATCTGGCTCTTCAATTTTAGAAATAATATTTTTAGTAGCCTCGTATCCTAATTGGTAAATATTAATATCAACTGATGTTAAAGGTGGATTTGCAAGTTCCGCAAGAATTGCATTATTGAAGCTTACAATCGAAATATCTTTTGGTACTGAAATATTATGTTCTTGCAATACACTAATAATTCCTAATGCTAATACATCATCTGTTACAACTATCGCGGATGGTAATTCTTCAAGATTTAATAATTGATTAACCGCTTTTCGACCGCCATCTCTTGTAAATGAAGTGTAGATAATGTCCTGCTCACTTACTTGTAAACCGTTTAATTGCATCGTATCTTGGAAGCCTCGTAAACGATTTTTCGTTACAAGCAAACTACTCTCACCACCAACGAATGCGATTTTTTGATGCCCTTGATCAATTAAATAGTTCGTCACTTCTCTGGCAGCTGCATAATTATCATTATCAATATAAGTAATATCCTCAATATAGTGATATGGTTTTCCTACTAATACAAATGGAAACTGTTGCTCAGTTAAATAATCAATAATATTATCATTTTCTTTCGAGTACAGAAGTATAATTCCGTCTACCCTTCTTCCTCGTACTGTTTTATTAACCGTTAATTCAACTTCTTCTTCGTTTTTACCAGAAATAAAATAAAGTGAATACTCTTTTTGATTTGAATAAGCAGTTACACCTCTAATAACTTCTGCAAAAAATGGATTTTGAAATGAAGTATCTAATGCAGGCGGAAGTACTAATCCGATTGATTTTGTGGAACGGTTAGCTAATGACCTTGCATTTAAATTTGGATGGTAATTCAACTCATCCATAACTTTTCTAACTTTTCGTTTTGTTTTTTCACTAATTCTAGGACTATTTGAAATTACACGCGACACCGTAGAAGGTGCTACATTTGCTAATTTCGCAACATCCTTTATCGTAATAGTCATTTTAATACTCCTTATCCCCAATGTTTGTAACCGTTCTCATCTATCTATTTAGCTAAGCGCTTTAAAGATTCCTTCAAATCAGTAAAGCACTTAGTCTTTATCATTTAGGCTATTTCATCTACTTTAATAATCGTTTAGAAATGAGCCAATTAGCCTACTTATCATTCATTTTACGTTGGCGGCGACTTGCAAACCATAGGAAAATGATGAATCCAATAAAAATTGATGGAATTGCAATAATAACCCCAATATTAAGACCAGACTTAGGAGCTACTGCGTATATGTTAGATGACTCTCGTTTTAAAACAATGTCAAATCCTCCCTTTGACGGACGGACTAAATCATCATTTAAAAGACCTCTTAGTTCTTTATTTTTATTTACAACGTCAAAATCTAAGTGAACCTTATGATCATATGATGTATTATTTATCGCTATGATCGTAGTCTCATTTTTAAATGTACGTTTAAATAGTGTCATACCTTTCTTGTCATAAAGTAACTTAGAATCACCTTTAGTTAATGAAGGTAACGTACTTCTTAACTCAGTCAGATTTTTTATATAATTTGAGAAATCCTCATCCGATCTGAAATCCATTCCTTTACGATTATCCGGAATCTTTCCACCATTTAATGCGATTTCAGTTCCGTAGTAATTCAATGGCGTACCCGGTGTTGAAAACAAATAAACAAGTGCTAATTTTAATCTAGATGGAGGATACTCTCCCCTTTTCTGTGCAATTGATACAAATCGTTCTGTCATTTCGTCATCTACATAATTAACTAAGGATGTTGAATTTAGTTGATTAGACATGTCATTTTGATAATTATATAACTCTTTAAGCGCCTGATTTTGGGAAGCAAACGTGTTGACAAGCTTATTTACTAATGGCAGGTCAGTAATGCCATCAAAACCTACGTTTTGATATTTTTTCATATCCTGATCGCCTTGCTGACTCAAATCAGCAATTAATTCAAAATCAGGATTTTGTTTTTTCATTTCTTTATTAAAAGATTCCCAAAAAGATGTTGGAACATGATTAACCTCTTGTAAGTTATACCCATCAATATCCGCTTGACTCATCCACCATTTTCCTAAATCAATAAAATATTTCTGAACTTCTTCGTTATTCTGATTAAAATCTGGTAATCCATTTATCCACTTTTGTTCAAAACTTGTACTATCTTTCGAATTGAACCAGTTTGCATAATCTTTATTTTTTGCGAATTCTCCATTTGGAGAAGAATTGTTCACCACAAAATCAAGATAGATTTTTAAATCACGTTTGTGCGCCTCTTTTATTAATTTTTGCAAGTCCTTCATCGTTCCAAATCTTTGGTCTATCTTTTTAAAATTTGTAACAGAAAAACCGTCGTAAGAATTAATATCATTTTCAAAAATAGGTGAAATTGATATTGCTGTATATCCATAATCCTTTAAATAGTCTAGTTTTTTTGTAATTCCTTCTAAATCGCCACCTTGCGATTTATTTAGATCATTCGGATCCGTATCTTTATCATTTCTAGGATTCCCATCAAAAAATCGATCGACTAAAACACGGTAAATCATATCCGTTTTTAAATCATCCTTTTTTTCTGCAAATCCGATACTTGGCAATGTATTAAAAAGTAATACAACCACAAGTATTATTGAACTTAATCGTTTCATTTTTTCTCCCCCTGCAACAACTGTGCATGTACATTTTTCGGTCTCTATCATTATTTTGCAAAATATTAGAAGGAAATACAAATATTATATTAAATATCATAGAAATGAAAACGATTGCACAACCTATTTTTATTATACTGCTTACTGTTTATATAGCAAGAATATTTCTAACATATTTATACTCAACAATCATTTAACAATTAAAAGGAAGGTCCTATGCAAATTGAATCAATTTTTCATCAGCCATATGATCAATATACATTTTTAATAAACGAGCTTACTTATTGTATACGATTACGTACAAAAAAGGGAGATTGTTTAGGTATCGATTTCTATTATGGAGATCCATTCCAATTCAATGAATCTGGTTGGAAGGTCGAGGAAATCCTTCAGATGTATCTTGCATTTTCAACGGAACATTTTGATTATTGGGAAGTCACTGTTTCTCCACCAAACAAGAGAATGAAATATTTATTTTATTTAAAAAGTGAACAATATAGTGTGTTTTATGGTGAAGGTGGTTATTCAAATGAGTTTATTTCGCATGATTTATCATTTTGCTTTACGCTAGCATATTTACATCGATATGAACTATTCTCACTTCCTAACTGGGTAAAAAAAACGGTATGGTATCAAATATTCCCAGACCGCTTTGCAAGTGGTAATCAATTAAATAATCCAAAAGATGCATTAGCTTGGGGATCGAGTAGACCCACACAGTCAAGTTTTTATGGAGGTGACTTAGAAGGCATTATTCATAAAATAGATTATTTAAAACATTTAGGAATAACTGGTATATACTTAACGCCTATATTTGAGGCAAATTCAAATCATAAATATGATACGATTAATTATTTTAAAGTAGACCCTACATTTGGGGACGAAAAAGTATTAAAAAAACTCATTCAAACATGTCATCAAAATGATATTCGTGTGATGCTAGATGCTGTTTTCAATCACACCAGTGCGTCATTTCCCCCTTTTCAAGACGCCATACAAAATGGTAAAAATTCACCATATTTTGACTGGTTTCATTTTATGAATGGTAATCTTGAATCGAACGAATTGTCTTATGAAACTTTTTCTTTTGTAAAAGAAATGCCAAAACTCAATACAGAAAATAAAGAAGTTCAAAACTTCTTATTAGAAGTAGGAGCATACTGGATAAAAGAATTTGATATCGACGGATGGCGTTTAGACGTTGCCAACGAGATTGATCATCATTTTTGGAAATTATTTAATAAAAAGATGAAGGGCATTAAACACGATTTATTTATTGTAGGAGAAATTTGGCATCATGCTATGCCGTGGTTACGTGGAGATGAATTTGATTCAGTCATGAATTATCCTCTTTTGAAATCATTACTTTCATACTTTGGGTATCAGTCAATTTCAACGACTACCTTTCAAAATTCAATAAATGATCTTATTTCACTTTATCCACTGACAGTTTTAAAAACATTATTTAATGTCTTAGGTACCCATGATACCCCAAGAGTACTGACACAATGTAATTTGAATGAAAAACGAGTAATTCTTTTATATGTTTTTCTATTTACTTTTTACGGATCGCCATGTATATATTACGGTGATGAAATCGGGCTTGAGGGAGGTAATGATCCTGAATGTAGAAGTTGTATGGAATGGGACTCATCAAAACAAAATACGACCATTTATGAATCTATAAAGAAATTAATTTTGCTTAGAAAACAGTACCCTGCTTTAGAAAACGAAGGCACGTTTAAATGGCTTTTTACCGATAATGCTCAAAACCTACTGTCTTATGAAAGAAAAACAGAAAAATTATCGATTGTAATACTTATTAATAACTCATATGAAAATCGCTCAATAACTCTTCCTTATCATATTAAAGGGAAAAGGATTATTAATTTATGGAACAATAAACAATTTGCTACAGATTCAGATTCAATTATGATTGATATACCCCCAGTTGATTTTATCATGTTGCAAATTGATGAACAGACTCATAACTTCTGAGTCTGTATTTTTATGCACATTTTTATTCATGTTACATTTTCTTACATTCCACTATTTTGTTAGCGTTTACATAAATATTTTTAAAAAAAATTGAATTTTCACGAAAATATTTATTGAATTTTACATATATTCTGAATATGATATGTTATATAACATTTAATGTTATAAAATCTAACATTAAAGAAATGGGGAATGAAAATGAACGGTATTCAATCTGCGGATAGTGTATTTCTCTTTATTTCAACCGTCTTGGTTATGATTATGACACCTGGTTTAGCTCTCTTTTATGGAGGGATGGTTAAAAGTAAGAACGTATTAAGTACGACCATGCATAGCTATTCTGCAATGGCCATTGTTTCAATTCAATGGGTACTTATTGGTTATTCACTTGCATTTGGTCCTGATGTAAAACATCTAATAGGTGATTTTTCTTGGGCAGGCTTAAAAGATGTAGGTTTTTCAGCAAATGCTAATTATAGCGCAACAGTTCCACACAATCTCTTCATGATGTTTCAACTAATGTTCGCAATACTTACTCCCGCTCTTATTTCTGGTGCTTTCGCCGAAAGGATGAAATTTTCCGCATTTCTACTATTCACATTACTTTGGACAACACTTGTATATGATCCATTAGCTCATTGGGTTTGGGGAGTTGATGGTTGGTTACGTAATTTAGGAGCTTTAGACTTTGCTGGTGGTACCGTGGTTCATATTTCGTCTGGAGTGTCCGGTTTAGTTTTAGCATTATTATTAGGTAAACGAAAAGACTTTGGTTCTTCTTCCCCCCATCATTTACCTTTAACAGTTTTAGGTGCAGGTTTATTATGGTTTGGATGGTTCGGTTTCAATGTTGGTAGCGCATTAACATTAAATGATGTTGCATTAACTGCTTTTATTAATACGAATACAGCAGCTGCTGCAGCCTCGGTTTCTTGGGTTCTCATTGAGTGGTATGTAAATAAAAAGCCTACTTTACTTGGCGGCGTTAGTGGTGCTGTTGCTGGATTAGTTGCGATTACACCAGCATGCGGATTTGTTACACCTCTCTCTTCTATAGCGATAGGATTCTTTGGAGGAATCATTTGTTTCCTTGCTGTAACTTATTTAAAAAACAAATTCGGTTATGATGATGCATTAGATGCTTTTGGTTGCCACGGTATTGGAGGTACATGGGGAGCTATTGCAACAGGATTATTTGCTACAAAATCAGTAAATAGTGCAGGTGCAGATGGTTTCTTCTATGGAAATGTAACATTATTGTGGAAACAACTCATTGCGATTGGAGCAACTTATGTATTTGCAGGTGTTTTAACTTTCCTAATTGTGAAAGTGATAAGCTTATTCATACAAGTTCGCGTCGATCAAGAGGAGGAAAATCTTGGTCTTGATTTAGCGATTCACGGTGAAAAAGCATATCACGATGCAAGTATATAAGGAGGGTTTAAAAATGACTGCGAAATTAACAAAAATAGAAATTATCACTAGACCTGATAAGTTTGATATATTAAAAGATGCTCTCTCAAAGGTTGGAATTACAGGCATGACTGTATCGAATGTATTAGGTTGTGGCATGCAATCAGGCTATACAGAAGTCTACCGGGGGACGAAACGTACGATAAACCTTCATGAAAAAATTAAAGTCGAAATCGTTGTTTGTGACGTTCCTGTTCAGTCTGTTGTTGATGCAGCTAAAAAAGTATTAAAAACAGGCAAGCCAGGCGATGGCAAAATTTTTGTTTACCCAATCGAAAATGCGATTAAGATTCGTACTGGTGAAGAAGGTAGAGACGCATTACAAAATGACTATTAATCAAATACGAAATAACCTAGTCATTTAACGGCTAGGTTATTTGTATTTATCAAACTCACAAATTCAATCTTTCTTTCATTCTGATTGTTGCTTTCAGACATAATAAATCTTCAAACAAAAGTTGATTGGAACGGATATACGAGATCCTGTGGGAGTAGCAGGACAGATGAGACCCATGGAAAGGGCGCATCCTGTAACGGAAATCAACATTATTTTTTTTTACAAAGCCAAATAAAAAAAGAGGTGAATTCCCACCTCTTTTTATGCCTTAATGTTGATATTGTACTTTTTAAACCAAACATGAATTTGATATAGATGAGCAAGTAATTGTGGACCAGACATCAACTGACCATACCACGGTACTTGAAATGCATTCCCTTCACTTTCAACTAAATTATTAAGCTGTTCTTTATCAAAAAACTCATATAGTGCTGAGCTTTTATCCTTTAAACTTTCTTTTAATTTTTGGACGACCAGTTTTGTATACACAGGGTTATGCGTTTTTGGGTAAGGACTTTTTTTGCGATATAAAATTTCATCCGGCAATAATCCTTCTAACGCTTTTCTTAATATACCTTTTTCTCGATTACCATACATTTTTAATTCCCAAGGAATATTCCATACATACTCAACCAAACGATGATCTGCAAATGGAACACGAACTTCTAAACTAGCCCCCATACTCATTCTATCTTTACGATCTAATAATTGTGCCATAAACCATTGGCGATTTAAGTAAAACAATTGTCTTCTTTTCGCCTCTAAATGACTTTCTCCTTCAAGAATTGGCGTTTCACTCACCGTCTCATTATATCGATCCTGAACATAAGCAGCTAAATTTAATTTACTACTCCATTCATCTTTTAAAAGATGCTGTCTTAATTCAGTTGACCTCATCCAAGGAAATGCCGGTCTATTTAAATCATCTTCTCTATGAAACCATGGATAACCACCAAAAATTTCGTCAGCGCACTCTCCAGATAAGCCAACAACGAAATTTTGTTTAATTTTTTGACAGAACCATAATAAGGATGAATCAACATCTGCCATTCCAGGTAGATCACGACATTCCGTTGCTTCTTCCAAATATTGCACAAGTTCTTCATTTGAAATCACACATCGTTGATGATTTGTATTAAAAGTAGATGACATTAAATCAATCCAAGGAGCATCTGAATTTGGTTGAAAAACACTAGATTTAAAGTACTTTTCATTTTCCTCATAATCAATTGAATAGGTTGTTAATTGTCCCTTACCTTCTTTTGCATAATGATTCGCTGCAATCGCAGTAATCGAACTCGAATCAACTCCACCTGATAAAAATGTACATAGTGGAACATCAGAAACCAATTGTCTGACGATTGCATCCTTAACTAGGAAATGAACTTTTTCAATCGTTTCTTCAACTGAATCTGTATGAACATTGCTAACTACATCCCAATATTTCCAAACTCGTAAGCCATTTCTAGAAAATATCATCGCATGGCCACCACGAAGTTCTTTAATCCCGTTAAATACTCCGTTACCTGGTGTGCGTGATGGTCCTAATCCAAATACTTCAGATAAGCCTTCCTCTGTTAATTCAGCTTTTACATCAGGATGAGCTAATATCGCTTTAACCTCTGAAGCAAACAACAATCTTTTATAATCTTCCTTATAAAATAAAGGTTTTACACCTAATCGGTCTCTCGCAATAAATAAGCTTTCTCTTTCTTCGTCCCAAATTGCAAACGCAAAAATACCATTAAATCTGTCTACACAAGCCTCTTTCCACTCTATATAGCTTGTAAGCAGCACTTCTGTATCTGAATGCCCTTGAAAAGTGTACCCTCGTTTTAAAAGTTCTTTCCGTAAATCTTCAGTATTGTATAACTCACCGTTATAACATAACGTATAAGTAAAACTCCCTTTAGACTTACGCATCGGTTGTTTTCCACCTTCAGGATCGACAACAACTAATCTTTTATGACCAAAATTACAATGATTCGATACCCATACATTTGTATCATCAGGACCACGTTTTGATAACGTGTCAGCCATTTTTTTTGAAATATCGGTCACCTTTAACAAATCTTTTTGATAATCTGCCCACCCAGTTATTCCGCACATATTTCAATTTCTCCTTTCTGGGCTATTTCCCTATAGAAATAAATTTAATTCTATATCGTATTATTGTTCATAAAAATAGGTGCCATAAACCACAAAAAAAGTTACAAACCTATCCTTATTTGTCCATACGTTTTTTCAATTTTTGCATAGTTATAAAATAGTAAAGTTATGTCAATAAATGAAAAAAGTAGCAGCTAAATTTTAAACTCAACATGATTTAAAATTAGTTGAAAACAAAACACTCCTATTAATGCCTACGAGGCAAGATATGTTAAATTTCTAACTATGAAACGATTTTCGACTTTAAAATACAGTTAGTTGAAAAGGAAAAATATTCTTTCACCTTCTTATTTTATGTTTACACAAAATGTCCGAATCATTAAATTTTCCAGATAACAAATCTAATTATATTATCGAAAAGAATTTAGAACGCTTGTAACTGGAGGTTACTTAATGCAATATAAGCTTCGAACACAACTTTTTAAAGAGCAACCTCGTGCTTTTACCATTGGAACAATTGAGGAAATTAATGATGAATGGGTCTTTTTCGATGATGAAACTGATGAAGCCTTTTTACTCGAAGAACTTATCGAAGTAGAATTTGAGGTTTCTATAAATGAAGAATGGACACCAGCTTCATTAAAAAATGGAACGTATAGTATCAATCATTCAAAAAAGAAAAAATTACAAAACGGTGACTTATTGCGAATTCAAAAGAAACTATTATATAGCTTTGATTCATTATTAAAGAATTTAAGTGATGAATCGTTTTATTCTTTAGCGTACTTACTTAATACTCATGGGTTTTCTCTTTACGACTGTCTATACTGTCATAATTTCCTTTCATTCCAACCAGAAGATACACCTGTAGAAGGAGTAAATTTCATCGTTTTTGATAATGGAGAACTAGTTTGCTCTTTGTACCATCAGTTTAGAATTTCACCAGAAGAACAAAACCATCGATTTGAATTAACGAAAGCGACAGGTAACCGTTATTTATTAACTCAACTATCATAAAACTATAATTGCTTTATCTAATAAAAAAACTGCCACATCAACATGTGGCAGTTTTTTTTATGCAAAGAAATGAAAACCTAAAGGTAATCTGAATCCTATGTATAATAAAGCTAAAATAATTACAGTAAAAACTGTAGCTGGAACAATCATTTTTCTTTTTTTCTTTGAAGAAACAGTAAAGTATTCAAATACTCCTAACATGATAATGCCAAGTGTCATTTTGATATTGTAGAGCATTTTAATATCTGACGGCATTGCATCCTTATCTAAACCGATAAATAAATACAGACCAGTTCCTAAAATAACAAAGTATAACAAACGTAAAATCATGTGAGCTATTTTCACATTTTGACCATTTTTGTACCCATGTCCAACATAAAGAGCTAAAATAATAGCCAATACCCACGAAGTAATATGTAAGTGAACCATTTCATTTCCTCCCAAATTTCATATTCCAAATTATCATATCATACTATCGATTAAATTAATAAATTTTGCCATAACTCTAAAAAGAAGAAATTCTAATTTTGTCACAAATTTGCCATTTTTTAAGAAATACCTACTTTTCTAGGTCTTAAAAGTCACTAAATCAAGGTCCATATAAGGACATATTACTCACTTAATAACTGTTTCAATGAAATTATCTTTCTTAAAACTTATAAACATATCATAGGATCTTAAATACCGAAACTTTTTTCCTAACATCATTTTAAAACATCGTGACTTTCGAAGGATTTTGTTTATTTTTAAATATCAATCTAAAGGAATTGTAATCTACTGTCGAAAATAAATATATAGAGAACAACACATCCTTGTTTTTCGACATTCCACAACCTTTTTACTACAAAAACGGTTGTAATTCCACTTTTCATATGAAGTATTTAGTTGGGAATTGTAGTTTTTTGTAATTTTTACACTTCTTTTAGCGAATGCCTTTTCATATGAAAATGATTTTGTATAATAGCATTACATACATCGCGAGACCTAGACATAATTCCCTATTCTTGAACAAAGTTGGTGACTAAATTGCTACTTCATGTTATAGAGAAAAAACGCGCACGCATGGTTTATTTTGCGGGGCGGTATGGCTTTACGAACAAGAGAACTGTATTATGCAGTCAAGAATTGGACAGGCTCATGAATATGATTTCTATTTCTTCTTTTACTAAAAAGAGAGCATAATAGCTGATTGCGATTAGAATATATTTTCTAATTGTGATTAGCTTTTTTTCTTTGTCATTAAATAGGATAACGCCTAAGTAATGCACTTAGAGTAATCACGTTTTAGGGCATTTAGCCATATAATACATAATCATAAAAAGACAAAGGATGTACAATCATGCCTGCTTATGTTGGAGTTATTAATATTGTAAGTATCGGAAGTAGCGCTGTAGTAAACATTGGCGACGCATATCACATTCAACCTAAAAGTAATTCTCAGACGTATGCTGGCGCTGGCTCATTTAATACAGGTGATAATGTAACTGTTTATAACAACAAGAGCATTTCGAATGTTTATGATCAAGATCAAATTGACCAACCAATAGTTGGAAACATGTAGAGGAGGGTGTTGTTTGAATATATATATACATCAAACAATTATTATCAATCAGCTAAAAACTGGCGGAATTGTCAATTCATCTGTTTTTCAAATAGGTACCTCAGGAAATATAAATGCAAAAACGATAACAAATAACACGGGCGATTATTTATCACCTGCACCACCAATTACTGAACCAGGTCAAATCGTTCGAACATCCCAAGAAGACTCGATTTAATTCCTGCAGCAAATTGAAAGCGAGGGAATGAAATGAATCAACTCGAAATGAGATATACTCAAATCGAACAAATTCTGTATGAACAATCACAAATGATTGAACAATTAAAGAAGCGTATTGTTCAACTTGAAACTACTGTACATGAGCTTTCTCAACGACCTGAAACAACGATTGAAAAAATTGAATATAAATTTGACCAATTAAAAGTAGAGAATTTAAATGGTTCGTTATCGATTGGATTGAATCCACTTCAAGCCCCAACATTTGATGATTTAACAGTTGAAAACCAACAAATTACAATTAAGTCAGATACTCGAATGAAAGAATTAAAATCGTATATTCAAGAACGAATTAATTTCCATTTAAAAGAAGAAGCATTTGAAACAATCCATCAATTAGAGATGGAACTGAGATGTTCTGTAGATGATTACTATCGTCAAATGATGATTGATGATATTCGAAATCAAATGGATATCCGGATACCTTACTATATAGACTTATTTAAAAATAAACCTAACTTTGAAGAAGATCCTATGAAGTATTCAGAAGAAGTTGTATTACACATGTTACGAGATATTCAAACAGCATATCGTGCATTTTTACAAAACTTACCTAATAATATCCGGAAGGAGAATAAAGGATGAATTTAAATGTAACAAACTGTAATTTACAAGTTGATACAATAAAGTTTACAGCAGTTTCATCATCCTCATTATTTTTGATCGGTGATGCTCATAACATATCACTATCCTCAATATTTGATACTCCCCCTGAATCGTTAATCATTGGACCATTTGTGCCTTTATCTATAAGCTAATGTTTAAGATTGATCCAAGATTTCGATTAGCTGCAGTGGAGAGATTCGATGTGAACTCTACATTATTTTCTAGTATTCTACAATTTGGGGATGTCTTTTCGATTAATTCAGAATCGAACGCTCTTGCATTACATCAAGAGGGAAAAATCATTGCCAATCCAGAAAGAGATGTTTTCGAAATTTATCCAGTTTATAAAGTAGTACCATCCCATGATCCTTATGTTCCATTTGTTAATTTGAATAGAGTAAATATTAACCCTACAATCCAAGTTGGATACATTACTTTTAACGGTATCAGTGCGGCAAGTGTCTCACTCATTGGCTCAGTTCATAGTGCATACATGTTATCACGTGTTCATCAAATACGACGTTTTGAAAAAGAAACTCTAATACACTATCAATCTCATACCAGTTCTACCCATCCACATTCGATACATGAAGAATATATTACTGGTGCTACTGGTACACCGACAATACAATCTTAAATAAGAAGGGAGAGAGATTAATGCCTACATTTCTAGGAGCAATCGTTATACAAAACAATGAAGGTAGCATTAATACAGGTGATTTGAATAATATTTCACCAAAAACTGCTACAAAATCATACTTTGGTTCTGGATCAGGTAACACAGGATTTATCCCAACTACTGTAAGTGGTGCAAGTGCTACAAATACACTCGATGCAGATTTAGCAGATCAAAATGACGTAGCGACATTATAATTCTGTAAAGTACTCCGAAAAAACTAAAAAGAAAAGCGATGCCCATTGGCATCGCTTTTCTACTTTCTTTAAACTCATTTTTAAAGTTCAATAATATGTCCACCGTCAAAGAAATAAAGAAATTTTGATTTGACCCTCTTTTCCATCCCTGCTTCAATTGCACTAGAATAAAGATCTAATTGGACCCCATATCGTCTAATTCCTTCATTTCTTAATTCATCAATCGTAGAAAACGAATCCGTTCGATCTGTTTTATAATCGATCAAAATGGCCTCATCACCTTCAATTAAGAGTAAATCAATAATACCTTGAATTAGGACTATTTCTTCCTCGTCTTCCCATTCTTTATATATTTCATTTGTCGGCACACCAAAACTAAATGGTACTTCTCGTAATGTTTGATTCGATTTTTGAACTAATTGACCTAATTCAGACTGACAAAACTGATAAATATCTGAGCTATTAACCACTTCTCCTTGTTCAATAGTGATTAATTCTTTTGAAATCATCTGATTTACTTGTTCCTGAATTTCTTCTTTAGATGAAACTTGTGAATAATTTAAATTCTGCATAACTGCGTGAGTAGCCGTTCCCTTCTCGGCTTGATTCATCTTAGTTTCAGACATAAATTTAGGTCTCTCTAGTGGGAAACTTTTAGAAGAAGTATATCTCCCGGTATATGGTTCTTCTTCCTGCATTTTTCTTTTCAACTCAGTAACAGATTGTTTTGGTCTATATAATGTAGATTGATTGTATTTATATTTCCAGTTTAATTGATGTTCTAGCGTTTCTTTCCATTGATTATTATCGAGATGAATGGCTTCTTTCAACAGCAATGATTGATAAATACTTGATTTGTTATTTTCATTCTCTTCTTGTTCCAATTGTTTAATCGTAGAAGCATCAACTATGGAATAAGTCCACCTACATGGATAAAATTGAATTTCATTTGAAGTATTCCATAACTCATCTTCAATTCGAATTGCATTACTTGATTCATGTCTAATTACTGATGGTCCAATCCAATCAAGATAGCATTTTGCGCCACTGATTACATTTAGTGGCAGAAGCCATTCTTTATGGTTTTCAACTTCTTTCCATTTATCAATTGTTTTTTGAGATGTGTCCTTCGCTCTTCCTACTAAAATCAATTTTTCTTTCGCACGTGTTAATGCTACGTAAAGAATACGTAATTCCTCTGAAATTAATTCTTCCCGTTCTTTACGTTTAATCGTTTCTTTCAACAATGTTGTGTTTGTCGTACGATAGATTGGATGGACATAATTCATGCCTAATCCTAATTCCTTTTGTAAAATAAATTTTGCATTAAGGTCCTGCATATTAAATTGCTTTGATGTATTTACCACAAATACTACTGGGAATTCCAGACCTTTACTTTTATGAATTGTCATCATTTGTACTACATTCTCTTGGTCACTTACTATTCGAACCTCGCCTAACTCCTCATCTCTCTCCTGCATTCGATCTAAAAATCGAAGGAATTGAAATAGACTTCTATAATTTGTTTCTTCTAACGATTTCGCTCGATCAAATATCGTTAATAAATTGGCTTGTCTTTGTTTTCCACCAGATAATCCGCCTACAAAGTCAAAATAAGTAGATTCAATTAGTACTTTCCAAATAAAAATTGATAAAGACTCCCTCTTAACTAACTGTTTCCATTTCGTTAATTGAAGAAAGAAGCTTTCTAATTTATGTGATAATGCTTGTTTACTTTTATCAAAACTATTCATATATGCAAGACACGCATCATAAAAAGAACCTTTTTTCTCATTTAATCTAATTAGTGTTAATTCTCGTTCGGTAAGACCAACTATTGGAGACCGTAATACCGAAGCAAGCGGAATATCTTGAATCGAATTATCAATAATTTTTAATAGATTTAGAAAGACTGCTACTTCAATTGTTTCAAACAAATTATTAGATTTCTCCGCATAAAGTGGTATTCCAAGCACCTTACATTCCTCGATATATAAATCTGCATTTGATAGTGAACGTCCTAATATAGCAATATCACTATATTTGATTGGCCTCATCTCACCTGATTTTTCTGTAACTAGATATTGACTTTCAACTAGTTCTTTCATTCGATTTGCTACATATCTTGCTTCAATTCGATCAAGTTTTTCCTCAATTATTTCTTCACTTTCTACTTGTTCGTCAGAAAATGCTTCATCGTCAGTCTTTGTTAAAAGAACTAATTCCGCTGCACTATCCTCATATTCAGGATAATTCGCGCCAAGCTTTAACATTGCATCTTCATCGTATTCGATTCCACCTATTTCTCTTCCCATAATTTGTTGGAAAATAAAATTAGTAGCATCTAACACTTCAGATCTACTACGAAAATTTTTAGATAAATCGATCCGTAAACCTGTGTTTCCATTTTGTTCTTTTTCAAAATGATTATATTTCGTAATAAATAATTGCGGTTCAGCTAAACGAAATCTGTAAATTGATTGTTTAACATCACCTACCATAAATAAGTTACCAGAAGCACCTGTTCCTCTAGTAATTAATCTTAAAATCGATTCTTGTACATAGTTCGTATCTTGGTATTCATCAACTAAAACTTCAGTAAATTTTTTTTGATAAACTTTAGCAACTGAAGAAGGGACTAGTTCATTATGATGATCCTTGTCCTTTAATATTTGAAGCGCATAATGCTCTAAATCATTAAAGTCTAATATCCCATTTTCCAGTTTCGCTTGCTTAAACAATACAATGAATTGATTGACTAACTCTATTAACTTTTGACATAGTGGCTTTAATTCATGAATTTGATTTAATTGAACATCAATATGTCGACTAAAATATTTATCTTTTATATCATCAATTTTCTTTTTAATTTCATCTCTAAAACCCTTAGCAAGTCCTTTCTTGTGTTGATCCCCTTCAGTCTTTTTGATGATAGGAAGTCTATTAAAAACTATATTTTTCAGTTCATCATTAATAGTTTCCCATGATTTTTGTGTGACATGAAGTAGCGATTCTAATCTGAAGCATTCTTCCTTAAACATGTCTGCGTATTTTATTGGACCATCTGGACTGTCAATTAAATCAAGTGCCTGTTTATATCCATTGATGCAAGTAACAATGTCCCCTTGAATAAATTTCTTTAGTTCTTTTATGAACGGAATATCATCAACTTCTTTATTAATGACATCATATTGATCGATAAAAGAATTTAAGAACTCACTTGGATTCGGATTTGAAATGGCATGTCGATATAATTTTAAGATTAATTTTGGTAAATCATTATCGTCACGGTCGCTCGTATAACGATCGATAAAATCGAAGAAATGTATATTCTCTTCATCGCTATATTCATTTTCCAATAATTCTTCTAAAACCTCATCCATTAATAGTTTTATTTCCACTTCTTCAGCAGTTCGGAAATTTGGGTCTAATTCAACCATATAATAATTCGAACGTATTACTTCAGTACAAAACGAATGAATTGTAGAAATAGACGCCTTATTTAAAAGGGAGGCTTGTTTACGCAAATGCTCTGAACTAGGATTAAGTTCCAATTGCTTGTCTAATGCAATTCCAATTCTCTCTTTCATTTCCTGTGCACTGGCTTTTGTAAATGTAACCACAAGTAATTCATCCACATTAATCGCATTCTCATCACGGATAATTTTTTGAATGATTCGTTCAACTAATACCGCCGTTTTACCAGATCCAGCAGCTGCTGCTACTAAAATATCTGACCCTTCTCTATCAATTGCTTTTTGTTGATCTGCTGTCCACATAGTCTTTTTTGCCTTAATTTCTTCCTGACTCATCATATTTCACCGCCTCTATCATTTTATGCAATGCTTCATCATCTTTTAAAGGAGGGAGAATACGATATTCGTTTCCTTTTACATTTTTATCAAATTGACAAACAGATTTAAATGAGCAATAAGTACAAGGGATTTTATCTTTTTGTTGATATGGATTTGCTTCAACAACCCCTTGAAAAATTTGTTGGCCAGCTTCTGTAAATTTTTGTTTAATATAATTTGTCATCATCGGATATTGCTCGAGATTTACAGTTTTTGACTTTGCTGTGTATTCACCACTTTTTTTAATTGCGACTGGAATAATATCCGAAGATCCGCCATCTTCAATCAACTCTTCATCCATTAATATATTGCTCTCTCGGTTTGCTAATAATAGTCCATTCATCTTAAACTTTTTAAAGATTTCATTTTGAATGTCATCCATTCCAACAAACTTATTACCAACATCTACTATTGGATTTTGTACATGGAAATATAAAATCCCTGCTGGATCTGCTGGCTTTCCAAGTAAGTTGTTGGAATTCGCAACCGCAATATCAAGATAAGTAAGTAACTGTAAAGCTAGTCCATAATAAACATCAGACAATTTTAATTCTTTATTTGTAGATTTATAATCTAGTATGCGTAAATAATCTCCGTTTTCACTAGATGCTCGATCAATACGGTCAATTCGTCCATTCAAAACCATTCTTCGATTTTGATCAATTGGAAGGTCATAGGAATTTAATTGCTTCCCTGAGCCAAAAGGAACTTCTAAGGCGATTGGTATAAATTTCCCTGCACTCTCTTGCTTACTCAAGATTGAAGAAACCTTTGATATAACATCTTTCATTTTTTTCTTTAAGAAGAGATACCGATTTGTGCTAAGTAATATTTCACGTTGAAACTTTGGAGAGATTTCATCTACTACTTTTGAGGCCAATTCCTCGCACTCAGAATTAGTTAAACCACTCCAGCTTTTACCTTCTTGAAGGAGGTTTTCTCCAATAATTGTTAACGCACTATGAAATAATTGCCCCATATCAAATGCTTCAAATTTATATATTTCTCGATCCTGCAGTTGCAAGCCATAACGGGCGAAATGAGCATAAGCACATTGATGGAAAAGTTCTATTCGTGACACTGAACCTTTCAATTCTTCCCCATAAAGCTCAGTGCTTAAATCTTCACCAAGTGGTTTGGCAATATTGTTATACATCACACTATTTAGTACTTTATAAAGCTTATCTTTAAAGTCATCGTCTTCGCGTAGTATATTATAAACCGTCCACCATATATCCATATTAACTTCACGATCTTGTGAGGACCAAATTTGTACTTGCGAGACTAAGTGAGACATAGCCGTACTATGATTTGTTAAGTAGGATAACTGATCATCGGTAGCACTAAATGTTAAATCACCGCTTTCAAATCGTTTACATATTGTTGGAAAAATTGATTTGATCCTTTGAATAATACTTGAAGGTGTCAAAATTTTCCCTTCATCATTTGCTAATGGGTAACTAACGATTAAGCAATCACTTGCTCTATTCATCCCCATATAGATATTGAAGTTCTCAGCAAATAATTGTTGTTTACTAGTAGGTGCGACTTCAAGACCAAATGATTGTAAATATTCTCTTGCTGCATCTCCTAATAATCCGTCCTCACTAACTTTACTAGGAATGACTCCTTCATTTACTCCTAAAATATAGGCACATTTTATATTTTGTAATCGAGAGTGATCGAAGTCAGCAATATTCACTTGATCTAAAGATGCTGGAACATTTGCAAACTGAAGAGAAAGAAATCCTGTTTGTAAAATTTGAAAAAATGTTTTACGAGACATTTTTTCAGTTCCAATTAATTCAACACATTCATCAAGAAGTTGGATGAAACCTTTCCATACTTGATCATGATCCTTACTTTCTATTAAATTCGACTGAGATTCTGCCTCATCTTTTAAACGTTGAAGCTTTCTTGAAATGTCCATCGATTCAATATACTGATATAGTGCGACACACATTTCTTTTACATTTTGAGCTTTCTTCAGCTCATTTTGAAGTGTGAGTATAGGCTTTACTAATAAATCACGTTCTTTATTTATAAGGTCCTCAAATTCTAATTCTTCATCTGTTTTCCCGATGGAAATCCCATCAGTAGAGCGATATTTCCGATAATTCCATCGTTCATCTTTTGTCCACTTTTTCCCTTGTTTTCCATAGGCAATACAAAAGTTTTCAAATAGTTCGAGATGCTCTCTATTTTTATGTACATCACTATCATATGGATAAACTAACTCTGTTTTATATGCAGTAAAAATTGCTTCATAGCGCCAGTTCTTCTGAATGATATCAAATGTTGCTTGTAATAAAGTAAATAATGGATGTGTTAACATTGAGCGTTTTTCTTCTATGAAAATGGGTATTTGATATGTATGAAATATAGTAGATATCAGATGTGAATATGACTCACTGTTTCGAAGGAAAATAGCGATATCACGGTACCTATAACCTTCATCACGAACCTTTCTAACTATATCTCTAGCTATAGCATGTACTTCTGTTCTACGATTAGCAGCAGAAATAACCTCTAACCCCTCTGAATCGAATGAGGCTTTTAGTGGTCTACGATCAAAATTTTCTTCAAAGTATTTTAAAGCATTCGTTTTACTTCTTTGATTTACATTACATATCACTGGTGCTTCTATTGTAAGATTCAAGCTTAAAGCTAATTGTTTCATTTGATAGTATAACTGTGCTGGTTTGTGAAACAAGTTTAGTTCATGGGGTAAACCATCATCATAAGGTTGGTCTAGTGTTATTGAGAACTTCACTTCGCTGCAATGCTTCATCAACATCTCAACGACACTTCGCTCTTGTGGAGCTAAATCATAATATCCGTCTATGTAAATAATACTGTCCTTTAGATACTCACTTTTGGGAATTTCTTGAATAAGCAGATTTAAATAATCCTCAGAATCAAGATACTTATCCTTCATATATGTATTAAAAGCCTCAAAAACGATTTGAATATCATTTATTTTTTGCTGGATAAAAACGCGATCATTCGAACCTTGTTGCTCCATTTGATGAATAACAGTTGCCAATTCCTCATCTGAAACTTTGAAACCTTTAAATTCAGCGATTAGCGCTGACAATTCTTTATAAAAACCTTGTTGGTCAGCAACGTGATGGAATACTTTTAATTCTTCTTTTCTTTCTTCAATGATTTTTCGTAGAATCATTGAAATTCCAATTTCACCAATATGAATTCTACTTATTCCACCAGTTTCTTGTAATACTTTCCAAGCTAGACGAGTAAAACTAAATACTTGTGAATTTAAAAGTGCTTTCTTTTCTTGCCTTTTTACAAGTTCATATTCCATTTGAAAGGTCATTTGATCTGGAACAATTAATATAATATTTTTAAATTCATTTTTTATCCTTTTTGACATTTCATTTAAGATTGAATATGTTTTCCCACTACCTGTACGTCCTAATATAAATTGAAATGACATATCATAACCCTTCCTTTCATATCTATTACTGTGCAAAATTAGTTGATTTCTGCTCCATGATGCTCGCTTTTCGTGGAACGACACTGAGCCTTCCCGGCCCACACGACGTCGTGGTATTAGCATGCCTACCTTTTTGGCGTCTTGCGTTAGTCTCACCTATCCCATTACTTCCACAAGAGTCGAGCATTACTGTTCCAATCATCAATACTATAAACAGTATGAATTGACAGTACCTACTTATAAAGAAAAGCCCCCAAAAAGGAGCTTATTTGTTAAAATTCGTATTCATATTTGAAAGTGGCCAATATAGCAAATCTACTTTACCAACTATTTTATCAACTTTTACAAAACCAAACAAACGACTGTCATAACTTTTCGGACGATTATCTCCTTCTACAAAGACGTAACCTGACGGAACTCTAGTTTTTCCTGTTATTTCGTTCAAGCTAAAGTCCCCAGTAAAAGGAACACCTTTTAATATACTTTTATATTCATTTAGATATGGTTCGCTCATTTTCTTGTTATTAATATAGAGATGATCGTTTTTATATTCAATCGTATCACCCGATAATCCAATAACTCGCTTCACATAATCCTCTTCTTTATTTGCATGAAAAACGATTACATCAAAACGTTTAATTTCTCCCAATTGATAACCAAACTTGTTGATTACTAGTAAATTTCCATCTTTTAGTGTAGGCATCATTGATTCTCCATCAACTACATACGTTGAAAACAAAAATGTCCTGACAATAAAAGCAATTGCTACTCCTAAAATTAATGCCTTACCCCAGTCAAAAACTTCTTTTTTTAACATGTTAGTAGCTCGCTCCCCTGAGTAATAATTATTTATTGCTCATCAGATGGTTGAGGCGTACTGCTATTCTTTGATGTATTCTCGTTGATGTTCATACGTTTCTCAATCACTTTTCCAACAATCCATAATACAAAAATAAAAATTCCTATGTATAATGCTTTTATCGGATTTCCAAAGACTGAAGTTAAATCCTTACCTAAATAACTAATCACTGCAATCATCGTAAATTTCCCTAATACAAGAGCAATTAAGAATTGAGTAATTTTTATACGAGATAAACCTGCAACAATGTTAATTAAGAAGGAAGGTGAAAAGGGAAATGAAAACATTATAAAAATTGGACCAAATCCTCTTTTTTCAATCCACCCTATTGAAGACTTAACCTTTTGATGCTTATTTAGGAAAGAAAAAAATCGTTTCTGCCCAAACTTTCTCACGAGATAAAATAATAAAATTGAACCTAAACAAGATCCAATCCATGAATATAAAAATCCCAATAAAGGACCAAATGCTGCAGCATTCGCAAATACGAAAACGACCAGAGGTAGTATTGGAAATATAGCCTCAAGAAACGGAATTGAAATTCCGATTAATGGACCATAATCTTTGTATTGCTGAATTAGATGTAAAAAATGTTCCTCTGTAAAAAAATCCTTTATGTCAAAAACGCTCATCTAAATATGAATCTCCTTAAACCATTTTTCAATAATGATATCCTTACTGTTAACATTATCACATATAACTATTTATTCAATAATAATAAATGCTACTATTAGTAATTTTTCATGAATTATTGGTTACTTCAAAAATCAAAATTATCCATTGTAAGGTCTAATAAAGCGTTTTGTAGATTACCACTTCAGGTTGCTCGCTTTCCTTGGGGCGGGCGGTGAGTCTCCTTTAGTACAATTATGCCTGAGGGGGCTTATCTAGTTTTCGAAAACGGCACAATATAAAAAAACTACTTCTTAATCTCACCGAAAGTAGTTTTAATATAACCTATTATTCCTATTTATTTTTCGTGCACCATAACCCCTTTAATATAAGAAGTAATTTCTTGATCTGGAATTAATTTGTAGGATTTTTGTTTATTATTTTCGGGATTAAGTCGATCTTCATAGATCGCTCGTAAGTGGGCCGTACGATACAATTGATTTTCGAACGAACCTCTAGAAATCTCTAACGGAATTTCTACTCCGTTAAAAAATTCAACTACAGACCGATTGAACTTTCCGCCTTTAAAACTGCCAACATGGTTGTAGGAGATCCAAGAACATTCTATTTTCAGGGAAGATGAAGTGGGGAAAAAGAATATTTGATTCATCGCACTAATGGCAATTGGTGGTTTGTGAGTAATAGAAATCATTTTTTTCGTGCCTTCTCTTCTTCCTTTATATGTAATGATAGCCCAATTTATATTTTATTCTTAAACAGGATGTAAAGCCATACTAACAACAAATAGAACTACCCCTACCTTATTCTTAAAATTGGCCTTCTTACTTTCACTTTGTCTAAATGCTCAACTAATGGTCGATATAAACTAATAAATCGATATCCTGTAATCCAACCATAATCATAATGAACAATTACTTCCCCTCCACATAGGATTTTCAACTGAACAACATTGCTATCCGCTACTCCATCTTTTGAGATTCTATTCAATCTAGCAACAAAAGAATAAACTCCAAATTCACCACTAACAACAATAGGATTCTTATTAATAACTTTGTACTGGTAATTCATCTAATCACTCCTTATAAACCTCGTGCAATGAATAAACCATAGATTATTGTGCTAATGAAGCTGACTTTAGCCAACTTTTTACTAAACATACTAACAAAGAAATACACACAACCGCCCATAACGGCACAGATAGGTAACGCACTAACGCAATCTTGCACAATGTCCAACAGACCACCTTGAACAAGTTCCCCTGCTTTCTCATAAATCCACCCCTTCGGATCTACTGCTAAATCATAAAACAATCCTTTTGTAACTATAATAAAATCATACCAGTGTGTGTGGTGTGCTTGATTTAGTATTGCATCTATGTGAGAACTTGGATCAATGAAATGTCCTGCACTATCCTTCTGGCCGAAATGCAAATGTTCCCCTGTACTTCTGCCTGTATTACCTGTTAGAGCAATTTCATCCCCAGCAAATACGCGTTGACCTTCTTTCACATGAAATTCACTTAAATGTCCGTAAATATCTTTACTACCATCTGAATGTTCAATAATGACACCTTTACCGATATTTTTATTTCCATAATCCACTAGATGAGCAACACCACTTTTAATTGCGTGTAATGGTGTACCTTCTTGAAATGAAAAATCTATTCCTGTATGTCCGTTTGGATGGAGATAATCTTTTTCACCATACCGACAAGTGATATTAACTTTCATGATTTACACTGCAGCTTTCATAGCGTTTACTAATATATTTAAGATAACTGGTGTCATTTGGACTAAAACATAACCTAATCCTGCACCTTGCATCATAGCGAATCCTTTTTCTTTATTACCAATCATAATGAATAATGCTCCACCTAATACAACAACCATACACACAGGATAAGCTAACGCTTGAACTAAGTTGATTAGAGGATCAAATGCACTAATCATTTTACTGTACATATCACCTTGACCTGCGACTTGCACTACCTCTCCACCAGTTACAGGAATCGCACTTGCGAATACTTTAGCTTTAGCTAATGGTGATAATAGAATAGGTAAGGTAAAACCAGCTAGTATCCCCATTTCTTTTGCTTTACGGATTTCAAACTCTGATACAGGTGTAACAACTTCTTTCCCTCTATTCAAAAATTCTTTAATTGAATAACTTTCTGTACGCTTTTTAAATAACATAATAATCTCCCCTTTATGCGAATTCACTCACTAAAAAAAATTGGCCTGTTAAACCTTTGCATAACTCTTGTAGATATTTTCTTTTCAATTCTGTTGTAGTGATCCATATAAAAACTGGTGGTACATCTCCAAATGCTTTACGTTCAATCAATAAGCGATATTTCTCCATTTTCACTTTGTTTTTCGCCATTGTTTGTGTGTTATCCACTTCCACAATATGAAAAGTGTTTTGATATTTAAACAAAGCATCAGCTATATTTGTGACAGTATCTTTTTTAGTTAATCCTTTGCTTGTAATTTTGATTTCATTTTTCCAGGTGTCTGGCATACCAAAAGCAATATACAAAGTATTTCGCATGAGATAATGATCTACATTCCCTGTGCCTTTACGAACTTTTTGACAGCCTACTATTTCCCTTCCTTTAGCATTAAGGTAATAAACACATTGACCTTCCTTTTTTACATTAATTTGATCGCTCATTTGTGCTAATATTCGCCTTGCGTTTCTATCGCTTTTTAGTCCATGTATTAGTTGTAATTGACTTCGAGTTAGGTAATCCAATTTCTTCAAACTCTGTAGTATAGCTTCCTCTCGCTGTATTTTCTTTAGCTTGGAATGGTGCATCAAATATAACCCCCTCTTTTGAAAATTTTCGTCTTGGTTGTGAATCTACAACTTTTTCTATGATGTGTTCAGGAATGAAATATGATTGAATAGTTTCGGAACGAGCAGCTTTATAAATCGCTCTCCCTCTTATTAATGGTAATTGCTCTGCTCCTTTTTCATCTAAAATAACAGTGCTGGCGGTTGCGGTATCGGTCACTAGACTAATTCGAGTTAATAAATTGCGTTTTACCTGACTGCTAATCGTTTCAGTAGTCGGATATTGTGTACAGTAAATTAAACGAATTCCACTTGCTCTACCCCTTCTCGCTATGTCTTTTAGTAGATTTTCACAACTAATTTTTAATTCTTTTTCTTCTTTATCTTGTTCTCCTGCAGAAGATAACTCTGCTGCTTCGTCTATAATGACAAAATGACGTTTTTTAATACCTAATGCTTTTACATTCTTTTTCCCTTTTCTTCTAAGTTCCTGGAAGGTTTCCTCCATTTCTACCACTACATTATTTAAAGCGATATAAGCTTCTTCTGCATTAGTTGCAAAATTTATCGTTTGTTTAATACATTCATAAGGCGAGAATTCTAAACCGCCTTTTAAATCAATTAATGTAAATTCCACATCATCTTCATGATTTAAAATCAATGTAACAATTATCAAATTCAATAAATTACTTTTTCCAAACTCGGTTAAACCACCTAGTAAAATATGCGGTAATTTTTCGAAATCATGATTAAGTTGTTTTCCTAGTCCTTTACCTAGTGCCACGTTCCATCCTTTGCATTTATTCATTATTTCTGGTGTAACTGGGTAATTATCCTTTAATCCTTCATCATAAACTCTCATAATCAACATTCCATCATAATCCATTGTGATCACTTTATTTAATTGAATTCGCTTGTTAAAAATAGCTTGTAGTTGATTAATAATGGTTTTATCAAATTTAATTGATTTGAAATCTGACAAACTCACTACATTCATACTTTTGTTGTTTAATCCATCCGTGAATTTCCCTTGCTTTTCTGTAAAATCTTTCAACTCTAACCCTAATGGTATTTTAAAAACATATTCGGTATATTTTTCTTTTTTGTTATAACTTCTTCTGAATAATCGAAGATGATCATCTTTTTTGTACAATCCACAGTTATCAGCAATTTTTAAAATTTTATCTCCATCTTTACTAAAATTATTTTTATGATAAGTTGCTAAACCAGTAATTCCTAAAGCACTTAAAGTTGTTAAAGTTTCAAATATCATCTCACCACGCTCCTTCCTATATTACGTAGTAATAGTTTTGAAATCTCGGTAGATAAAAACTAGCAATCTTTTATTGCTGTATCAACGTTTTTGCTATACCGTTAGATGTGTTTTTCGTGGTAAATGTTAAGGTATATTAAAAGGTATGTAAGAGTGGCTTGGGTAGTTACCTATTTTTTTACAGGACAAAACATTTTTTTGTAGAAGTATAAAAATAGGTGATGAGATGAAAAACAAGTTAAGAGTGATATTAGCAGAACGAAAAATAAAGAAAGGTGAATTTGCAGAAAAGGTTGGAGTTACCCGAGGGACACTTACTTTGATATTAAAAGAGGAAAGAACACCTACTTTACAAGTGGCTATGAGGATTGCAGCAATATTAGAATTGAAAGTAGAGGATATTTGGTATTTAGAATAAATGGTCATACCACTTCATATCGTATTAAAAAGGAGTGGTTAGATGAGTGAAAACAAAGTGAGGAAAACAGTATCGTTTAATATCACGAATCCAGAGGATGTTGAGTTATTAAAACTCATTGAAGATAAAAATTTTAGTGGATATATAAAAGAGTTATTAAAAAAAGAAAAAAATAATTTAAATAACGGTCATACCGGTCACACCGCCTGAATATATTAAAAGTGTAAGATATAAAAACTTGTGGAGGCGATTGCGAATGGTATTTCAAGGGGCTATCGAGAAATTGTCTGATGAGGTTTTAGTAGAACTTTTAGAGGATTCAAAGAAACGTGCAACTGATGCATTGGAATTGGAACAATCTAATAAGTATCTACAAGATCAATTAACAATTTCTCAAATAGTTGAACGCGAATTACTAAAACGTAAGCTTGCTACACAAAACTAAGAAAGGGAGCTCACTTCGGTGGGCTCTTTTTCATTTAAAGGGATTATTTGGATTTTATAGAATATACATAAGTTGGATTAAAAATAAGGAGGAATGAAGTTGAAAAAGAAATTAAGTAGTTTATTATTAATAGGTGCAATTACACTTGGATCAGTAGGAGTAGCAGATGCAGCAAGCTCATTTGTTAAAGCATATTTAGTAAAAAGTTCCGTGTCTGTTGATGGGAAAAAGGTTAGTTCTAACGTATATCAAATCAACAAGGATTACTATATTAGTGCGAAATCTTTAAAAACTGCCTCTATTAATAGTTCAGTTTCTTCAAGTAAAGTAGCTGTTACCAATAAATTAACTCCAACTGTAACTAGTTTACAAAATGAAGTAAAAGTGTTAAAAGCAAACATAGAGAAACTAACGGTTGGTGAAGATAAAGCAATTGAATTGACTACTGGGTTTTATGAAGTGGGTCTGAACTTACCTGAAGGAACTTATAAAATTGAGTCAAAATCGGGAGTTGGTGGAGTATCTATTTATAACTCTCATGAAATGTTGATTGTTAATGAGATGATGGATTATAACCATGAATACGGTACTAATATTATAAACAATGTTGTATTAGATAAAGGAAGTAAGATTCAAATTACTGGCGACCATACCTTAACTTTTACTAAAAAATTCTAATACATGTTATAATGCCCTTGTTATTAATAGTACAGGGGCTTTTATATTTAAATTAGGAGAAGTTCTATGTTCCCATTAAAAAATTACTACGAATCATTTGTTAAAAAAGAAATAGTTGGAATGAAAAAAGAAGCAGTATTAAAGCGTTTGGGGAATTTACTCGCTTGTCCTGTGATTACGAAGGATACTAAAGAATCTGTTCACGTTAGATTTTTCAGCTGTAACATGGATATGACACCTAATAATGATAGATGGCTGGGTACAATTGCATTAAAGGTAGTAAATGGAATAGTTAAAGATTCTGCTATATCTGTTCCAGAAAAAAACAATAAAATAGATGATTAAACTACAACATTTAATTAAAAAATTAATAATATGTTTTTATAGGGATGACATAACCTACTATACAGAAAAAGACATTTACTTATTCCCTTCGGTGAATGTCTTTTTTTATTTGTACATTATAATGAAAGTCAATATATCACCATATTGATCCAATCAAAAAGACATCTGCCTCATCCTGTTGGCGATGTCCTTTTTTTCAATATCTGATCCAGAGGATAAAAAAGAAAAGCCCTAGACCTCATTAGTCTCTGGGCTTTTTTCTTCTTCTTGAAAATATTTTGTAATAAAAGGTGGTAATTTAGTATTATTAACATTTGCTACGTATTTAGCACATCTAAACAAATAAATAAGAAATAGATAAAATATTATCAAATAAGGAAGAGATACAAAAGTGTACTTTTGGATAAAGTTAGGATTAGGAACTAGTGTAGTTAGAAAATCTTTCGCAGCTATCCCCATTACAAAAGCTATAAGGTTTGTAATAAACCCCCAAAATTTAGATTGTAACCTGTGATCTAATTCTGTACCTGGTTTAACACTACCTGGTATTAAAGATAATATTGAATCAAGTACTGCTAAAACCGCTAATACTATTAAACCATTAGTAAGTTGTACAGTATTAATGTTTAATGAATTAAGTATTGTAGCAAGTAATCCCGATAAAGCTAATTTAAGAATTAATCCATCCTGAACAGATTCTCGCATTTCAGCTGCATACAATTTCATAGACATCGGGAAATGTAGTGACATTGCAAATGCACCTACCTTTTTCAAGCCCTTAGTTTTTCCGATACTAACAGAATTGACATTATTTATAAAAACATACTCTAAAGTTTTTGAAAATATGTCAGTATCCACCGATGTAATGTCCGAAATAGCAGATATTTTCACGTAAGCTGAAGAATTATTTAATGTTTCTTTTCTTTCCTCATAATTGATCACATTTTTCTCATTGAAATTTTTTGCAGAGGATAACTTAGAAGTGGCCACCTTTGAACTACTATTTCCATAAAGTTTTAGAGCAGCATTCATTATTTTTCGCTCCTAACTAAAAAATTACTAAGAAAATTTCTAATTCTGTTTATAGAAGCATCCATCGCATGACTAACAAAATCATAAGCTTCTTCAATTGATACTTCATCTTTATAGCAATCTGTATCACAAACCAATCCCAGTTTAGGAAGATATTTTAATTCAGCATTATCTTTATCTTCTCTTTCTGCGAACTTAAAATTTAGAATGTACTTATATTGATCGTCAATTGAGCTAAGCTTTAACTCGAATTCACCAATAGAATTTCCAAGTTGTTTTATAGCTTGTTTTCCAAAAAATTTAGTGAAAAATATCTCCATTTCTTTCGAAAGATCGCTTTCCTTAATAGGGACTACAATATCTGTTCTAATGCCGATTCTAGTAAATTTTTTAAGTCCTGATTTCTCTGCGAATTCTAATAGATTTTTTATTTCTTTAATTTTTTCATGCTTATCTTTAACTATCATTGTAGTAAGTCCAATATTTTCAATAGAAAAAAACATAGTTTCTGTGTTTTTTCGGTTTGCAAAATCGACTCTATGATAAATGAATTCTCTAAGTTGATAATCACCTTTTATTTCCTGTTGCAAGTCGCTAAAATAATTTGTAACTGCTAGATTCGGCTCAAATTTTGCTTCAAAAACCAAACCAGCTAAAGTCAAATTTCTTGTATCCATTTTAATTCCTTCCTATGGTAAAAAATTCTAATTATAAGTATACCAAATTTTGTATATAATTTATAATATTTCTACATAAGAAGTGCAATTCCTTTTTTGCAATAAAAAATACCCCTGCATCCATTCTAGGATACAGGGGTATTTTTAGACCATACTCTTACTAATTGATACAATGCCAGTAAATATAGTTGATACATCCCCTAGAGAATCCATCAATTCACATTCATGATAATAAGTTCCAGAAAACGTAGAAGTATCTATAGGATCTAACTTAATATGAACTTCTGTTCCATTTAAAGTAATTCCAGACATGGTATCCTTTAATACTTGTGAAGTGTTATTTTTCATTATCCACTTTGCAGATGCGCCACTTAGAGATGTAATACCTGCCACTGGAACAACAATTTCCTTTGAATCCCCTGCATACATACTGAAATTTTGGTTTATAGCTGTCAATGTATCACCCCATTCAGCTTAACAACGTTTTCTTTTGAACCTTTTAGCTTGATAATTATTTCTCTGTTACCTTGCAATTTAACAATTTGGTCGACATTACCATTTAATTGAATTTTATCGATTACTTGATTTAGTAGATCACTAGAAACGCCGCTTATTAACAAAGTAGAATTGGCGGATAAATCAACTTGACCATCCACTAAAACACTTGCATTTACTAATATATCACTTGATGCACTTAACGTAACATTTGTATCATTTTCAATTACTTCAGCATTAACGCTTAATTGGGTATCTATGCTCACCGAACTAATTCCACTAACTAAAATACTCGGAACTACAATTAATGTGGTATCTCCACTTAATGCGGTTGCTGCGCTTACAATAACCTCTGCATTGGTATTTAAATCACTCGCACTCGATAAATTAAAACTAACATCCGCACCTAATACTTCCGCGTTTACTGTTAATGTTGTATCTGCTGATAATGTAGTTGATGCAGCTAATAAAACTGATCCATCTGTATTAAGTGTTGTATCTGCGCTAAATGACGTTGCCCCACTTATTAAAATGGATCCATTAACTGTTAAATCTCCATTTGCACTTAAAGCATTTGCTCCATTAACTAAAACATTTGCATCAACTGATAAAGTGGCATTGCCGGATAATGATGTTACTCCATCGTTTGTCGTTCCTCCGGTTGCTAAATCTGAAATAATAAAATTATCAAACCTAGCCGATGGTGCTGCCCATACGCACATACCATGTTTTGTTGCCGTTAAATATCTCGAATCGGTAAATTGGCCAACTTGGACATTATTAATAAAAATTGTGTGTTGGTTTCCTCTTAATTCCACCCTTACTGTATCGCCGGCTTTCAATGTAGTTGATAACGTACATACAACCGTTGCGGAATAATTCACAAATATATAAACTTGGTTATCTTGCATTAAAAAGTTATTTTGTGCATCGACATAACGCCAAACAATCCGTTGTTGCCCTGCTACATATACAGGAAAATCTAGTTGTACAGAAATATTGTCCGAAACTCCGGCATCAACAACACAATAATCATCTAATACGTTTGTTGCATTATAGGCCCTATTTGAGTTAATCCCATATTTAGGCGCACCCGTTGTAGTTGTTTCAACAATCCATGCTTTCGATGTTCCCCCGGCGTATGAATCAGTACTCCCTAATGTTGTTGCGCTATTTGTTCGGTTAAAAGAATCTGATACCAAAACAGCCATCTAATCACCTACAAACCATGTTAAGACATCATCAATTAATAATCCTCTCAAATTACATTCATTTTCTAAATCGTTAATAGGTGTTAATTCTGCCGTTTCAATGGGTAATGCAATAACATATTTACCGTTGTAACCTTTATCACTCCATACATAAGGGCCAACGTAATTGGCCCTAAATGCAGTATTTAACTTTGTTCCATCCCCTATTTTGTCAACTAGGTAATAAAACATGGGCTTAACTCATTGCAACAGAGGATTGTCCAGACTTAATTTGGAATGTGTTAGTGTTTGCTACTACTTGAGGTGCACTTAACGGGCCATAAAACAAAGGATTTCCACCACTCAACGCATCGAATAAAACAACATGACTAATTGTACCCCAAGCACCAGTTGCTTGTGGCCAAACTACATCCGCCGTATTAGCAGTATTTCCTGCTCCTAAAGTAGCTGCATTAAATGCCATAGCTTTTCTAGCATAAGCGTTTCCCGTAATTTCCGTTGCCGCTGCTCCTGTTTTAGTTGGGTCTGCCGTGAATAACCCAACATAAATAGTTGTTGGCATCGTATAAGCTGCAACCCCTAAAGCATGATCTAGCAATTTTTTCACTAAATAATTACACATGTTATTAGCCATTATTTTACATCCCCCTTAAAATAATTTACTCCAAGTTATTTGCCCCACTACTCCATCGACAGTTAAACCTTTTCTTTCTTGATAATCCATAACTGCTTCTTTCGTTTCATTGTCAAATACACCAGTTATTGTCGATTTTACTGCTCTTTGAATACGTTCTACACCCTTACCATTGCTACCGACTTTCAAAACTTTACCCGGATAAGGTACTATATCTGTTTCATTTAATACTGGTTTAGCAATTGTGTTGTTTATCTTTGGCTCAACCCAAGTTTTACTTACCTCGAAATGTGGCCTGTCTAACTTTTCTTTGGACCACGAACCACCCCAGGTGATATTTAACTTCTTAGCGATTGCACCAGCTTTATTTAAAGTTGTTTCATCATATAAATATCTCGAAGGATTTACTGCAATATCCCAAGCTAATCGTCCAGTATGGTTACTTGATTTTGTCCAAGTAACTTTATT
>Ga0102589_1001411_pt1 | contig 33160 bp, 37 predicted proteins | sample AraplaMF_Col_mLB_FD_76858 | JGI IMG/M metagenome (GOLD analysis project Ga0102589, IMG submission 76858) | Arabidopsis root microbial communities from the University of North Carolina, USA - plate scrape MF_Col_mLB | ecosystem: Host-associated > Plants > Roots > Endosphere | place: USA...
ATTGACCAATTCATGTTCAAAGGAAGCGATTATTTTATATAAAATACACTTTCTTAATAAAGAAGTAAGTTCGAAGTTTGAAGGTTGTACAGGTATGAGTCAATCTAGGCTGGAGCTTATACTTCAGTTATATGAGGTTGATGAAATTAGTCAAAAAGAACTTCAACAAGAAGTGAATATTGATCATGCTGCAATTACAAGGCATTTAAAACAGCTTGAAGCAAATGGAATGATTACAAGACGTAAAAATCCAGATGATAATAGGGTTACTTTAGTTTCTCTTACGAAAGATGGACGAAATAAAATTCATGCCTTTCAAGAAGAGAAAGAGCGTTTTGCAGCGACTGCGCTAAAAGGGTTAAGTGAAGAAGAGCGCGATAACCTTTTAAATATGCTAAATCGCATTGAAGAAAACATACAAGAAGTCTAAATATAAAATGGAAAAAGGGAGATTACATCTATGAGTAACGTAACAAAAACAAATGATTTTACAGAAATTTTAACAGGACGTCGTTCGATTCGTAAGTACGATACAACTGTGAAAATCAGTAAAGAAGAAATGACAGAAATTTTAACAGAGGCAACGCTTGCTCCATCTTCAGTTAATATGCAGCCTTGGCGTTTTCTTGTGATTGATAGTGAAGAAGGGAAAGCAACACTTGCGCCGCTTGCGAAATTTAATCAACTTCAAGTAGAAACTTCATCAGCAATGATCGCTGTATTTGGTGATTTACAAAACTTTGATAATGCGGAAGAGATTTATGGTACAGCAGTAGAACGTGGGCTTATGCCAGCTGAAGTAAAAGAAGATCAAATGCAAAAGCTTTCTGCGTATTTCTCTACAGTTTCACCAGAAGTAATGAAAGATACAGTATTAATTGATGGTGGTCTTGTTTCAATGCAACTTATGTTGACTGCACGTGCATATGGATATGACACATGTCCAATTGGCGGTTTTGAAAAAGACAAAATTGCAGAAGCTTTCGGATTAGATAAAGACCGTTATGTACCAGTTATGCTAATTTCAATTGGGAAAGCAGCCGATAGTGGATATCAATCAGTTCGTCTGTCAATCGGTAAAGTTGCCCAGTGGAAGTAATTTTGAAAAAATTCGTAGAAGATGAAAGGGGAAGCACTTTGATTATCATTCACGCAGTATTTCAAGTAGATTCAGCAAAACAACAAGCATTTGTAGAAGAAATTAGGCCGCTCATTCATGCTTCAAGAGAAGAAAGTGGTAACGTATCATATGATTTATATAAAGATACTGAAAAAGAAAGTGCATATACAATGGTAGAGGTTTGGCAAGATGCAGAAGCAGTCGCTAGCCATAATGCAAGTGGACACTTTACTTCTTTTGTTAAAAAGGCGAATCAGTTTTTAACTGCTCCGTTAGATATTCAGGTTTATGATGGACAACGAGTAAAATAAGAAACACCCCCTCGATTACTCTAAAATAGAGTTGTCGAGGAGGTGTTTTATTTTTTCTTCTTTTTTAACGTCTTTTGATAGGCGTAAAGTTTATTTACTTCTTCTTTAAATTGCCGGAAGAGTTCAGTATTTTCCTGGTCAGCATACCGTACAGCATTGTATGTCTCTATAATTATATCGAATTGAATAGAGGCACCTTCTTCTCTTTGAATTCGCTCCATCCATGCGTCAATCGTTTCACCACGATTTCTGTTTAAAGGGGGGTTTAATTTCTTTTCTAGTTTGAATATTTCTTTGCGAATGGCGTTCGTTGGTGGGCGCGTCATTCGGGTTGTTTTTTGCAATATACCTTCTTCTTGAATAACTGTACCAGAGTTATAAAAGGATATATTCCCAAGGTGAAAGGATTTTCTCTTTTTGTACAGCTTCCAAATTACAAATGCAGCAATGATTCCAATGATTGAAGCAGTAACGGATTGAGCAACAAAGGCATCGTATGGGTGATCGGATTCTGGAAGTTCTGGACTCGTTCCACCTAACTTTTCTATTGCTTCTGTAGCATCATTTGGATTTGTAATAGATAATAATGCTTCGATACCATAGCCAAAACCAAGTGCTACCCAGTAGAAAAGATACGAGAGTACGATACGTATATACGGAATAAATAAGAAGAATAGAAGACTGACTATTCCAATTGCTGTGATAGATACAAAACGAATTGTTTTTTGATCTTTATTATAACTAGTAATCCAAAGTGACAGTAGAATAAATAAAGCGAATAAGCCTAGTACCCATAGAGAAGGTAACTTCATTAAATGAAGAAAATAAGAAACAATGAACCATAAAAAGGCACCTAGCATTTTATGGTATGCTGTTATGTCATCCCGTGCATGTACGATGTAAAAGAAGAACGGGAGTAAGATAGAGCTAACGATAGAAAAGATAGAAAATACGTAACAAAGTATAACTTGTAGAATAAATAGTAAAATGAAAGCTCTTCGCTTATTGATCTTCATTTTATGAATGGGAATCGTACAAAGAAAGCTAATGATTAAAAATAGGATGATGGGAATTGTTCTTTCTTGCTCCGTCAATAGAGAAAGAAGGAGTAGAAGAAGAAAATCATTAATGTAATGGAGCCATGTTTTCAAGTTGTTCCACCATCCCTTCATCTGTAATCAGATATGTTTGTTGTTTCATATTTGGTACATCTTCTTTTCGTATTCCTATAAAGAATAGGATGGAAGAACGTTCTTTTTTTCTATCTAAATAGTGAAGGAAGCCTTCACGTGAAAGCAATGTACTGTCCTCGGAAATACGGGCCAGCTCTTCTAACGCTTTTGCGTAGTGTAAGTGCCCCTCATTTAATGAAAGGTATAAAGGGCCATCTTCCGTAAAGATACTAACAAACAATTCAAAAGGAATCTGTTTCTCTGTTGCAAACTGACACAAATAAGAGGTGTAAGAAATTAAATCTTCAATGTTTTCTCTCCAGCCAATTCCACGATCTGCTCCTAAGGAAAGGGATAATGTCCAACTATAATTTTTTATTGCTTCATATTGTTTTGCTTGTAAAGATTGCATTTTAGCAGACGCTTTCCAATGAATACTTCGAAAAGATTCTCTCTCATATTTCTTTATCCCAATAATAGAAGATTCATCATGGAAATAAGAAAAATTTGTTTTATAAGTACCTATTGCTAATTGATGTATCTCTTGTAACCCTGCAACACGTTTTAAAGTAGGATAAACGATAATTTCAGTCTTCAATTTATCTACAGTAGGCAGATGAACTTGAATGATATGAAATGGATCACCTATAATACATTCAAATTGCTCAATTTTAAAAACCCCTCGCTTTGTAGCTGTAAACGGTAATTCCCATCTCTGTTCTGACTTTGCAGGCTGTGAAAAGCGAAAAGAAAATAACGTTTTAGATATTTGCTCAACGCCAGTTGTCTGATTTGGTATTAAGGTTGGATTGATATGTAAAAAGCAAGTGCCATTCACTAAAGGAAGTTTAGCTTTGTTTTGTAAATGAATTGATAAACTGCCTGTTTCATCAGGAAATAAGCGTGTTGTTTGTTTTTTATCGATAATTTGAAAATGCTTATCTATGTATGCTGTATAACGATAAATAAAATAAGCAAATAAATAATAAAACAAAAATGGGACAACTAAATATGAATTTGTTACATAGAACGCTAAAAACAAAGCAACCGGAATTGTTAGTTTAATAATGTGGTGCTGGAAAAATAATGGAACGGTTACAATACGTGTATAATTCATGATTGCTCAATCTCCACAGGAACGTCTACTTCCGTTAAAATAATTTCAATTAACTTCTGTTTCGTCGTGCGCAGAGCACCTTCCATTGATAAAATAAGACGATGTTTCCATACGTAAGGAAGTAAGAATTGTATATCTTCAGGCGTACAGTAATCACGACCATGTAAATAGGCTAGTGCTTGTATCGCTCTAACTAAGGCAAGTGTTGCACGTGGACTCACACCGTTGGCGATATAATCATGATTTCGTGTAGCATTAGCAAGTTGAATGATATAGTGTTCTAACGATTCGGATACGTATATTTCTTTTACTTTTTGTTGCATTTGTAAAATATCTTCTAAAGTGATAACAGAACGAATGTTATCTAAAGGTCTGTCATTTCGAAAACGGCGCATCATTTTTAATTCGTCTTCCGGGGAAGGATAGCCAATTGAAATGGTCATTAAAAAACGATCCAGCTGGGCATCTGGAAGAGGGAAAGTTCCTTGTGATTCAATAGGATTTTGCGTCGCGATAACAAAGAATGGTTTAGGAAGAGGCGTAGACTGCTTTTCGAGTGTGACTTGGCGCTCTTCCATTGCTTCTAATAAACTAGATTGTGTTCTAGGCATAGCTCGGTTTATTTCATCTGCTAGCAATATATTTGTCATGACTGGCCCGAACCTTAATTCAAATTCACTCGTTTTAGGATTAAAGTATTCAATTCCTGTTACGTCGCTCGGAAGCACATCAGGAGTGAACTGAACACGAGAAAAATCGCCACCAATACTTTTTGCAATTGTTTTCGCTAGTAATGTCTTTCCTGTTCCAGGTACATCTTCAAGTAATATATGACCATCCGCAAGTAATGAAACCAGGAGTAAATCAACCACGTTTTCTTTTCCGACAAAAACAGAACTTATATTTTCTTTTAATTTATTTATCATATGTATCACCCTTTCAAAAAGTAGACAAGTGTATTTGTTATATTTTAACAAATTTTTCTGAAAATTAATATAATAATATTTTTGTATAGAATAAATATAAAATTTTAAAAACACCATCGTTTTTAGTTGTATTTATTTGGAATACGATATACAATATCGATATACGATGTATCGTGTGTCGATACATCATGTGACGATGTATCGGAGGTAGGTATAATGAGTGTGAAAGCACAGAAATATGTTCCATTAACAGAGGCAACGTATTATATTTTGTTGTCACTAGTAGAGCCTATGCATGGCTATGGGATTATGCAAATGGTGGAAGAAATGACGAATGGGGAAGTAAAACTTGGACCTGGTACGTTATATGGAAACACGACAAAGCTTTTGAAAGAAAAACTAATTGTTGAAGTAGCATCTACAGATAGAAAGAAATGTTACGTGTTAACCCCATTTGGTAGAGAAGTGTTAGAACTTGAATTTAAAAGGTTACAACGTTCTGTTCAAAATGGGGAAAATATTCTAGGGGAGTGAAGACAGTATGGAGATTAAGAAGACATTAAAATTTTTTGCGGCGTGGAACCTAGAAAAAGAAGAGGCGTATTTAAGAAAAATGCACCAAAAGGGCTGGGCATTCCAAAACTACAATTTTATGTATACATTTAAGAAAACGGAGCCGAAAGATGTTGTTTATAAAGCCGATTTCAAACTAGACAATCGAAACTCACAAATGAATCAAAAAGAATACATTGAAATCTATGAGATGTCTGGCTGGAAGCATGTCACAAGCTTTACGAAATGGCACTATTTTTCTAAAGAAGTAACGGATGATAATGAATTACCTGATATTTATTCTGAGAAAGAAACAAAGATTGAAAAACTTATGGATTTAATGAGATTTTTTGCACCTATCTTGGTCATTATGATACTAGGGGTGTATTTGAATTACTTAGGGCCTTCGGTCAATAGTCCTATTTGGATAAAACTTATTCTAGGGATTTGCGTGTGTATAGATGTATATGTATTAATAAGGTTATTTTGGAAGATACGAGAATTAAAAAAGGAAGTTTTGTAAAGGACGTAATTTTTTCACTTCATTATATAAAGATAAGAAACTCAGTCAAGAATTGGCAGGATAAATAGACGAGTTAGTTGAGAAACAGGAAAAACAAGTGGAAGAGGCATGTAGTCAATTTCAAGGGAAGGTAAAAAAGCATTATGAAGAGATGAGTGAACGGTTAAAAGCGAGTAATTGATAGATAATCCAAAAGGTAATGAGATTTTTAGGTTACCTTTTGGATCGTTAAGGACGAATCAAGTTTTCAAGTGTTAAAATGATTGGTTTTGCGCAGGTTTGATAAACTGTTCTGGGTTCTCCACAAGCCCACATACTGCACATTGGACACGATATGAAGGTCCTTGATATGCCATATGAAAAGCATTCATTGTTTCGTTTGTGTATTCTTCTTCAACTTGTCCTGTTTGTGGATTTAATTTTACTGGTTTTACTTGTTGCTCAAGAATATTAAAGCGAGTGCGGTTTGTTTTACAACTTGGGCAAAGCATTGGTTCCATATGTATACACCTCCATTTGTAGCATTTCTTTATATGGGAAAATTTATTCAAAAGCAGCTATGTTTCATAATTTCTGTCAAAAAGTTTCTCAATATGAATTGTTGAATATTATATTTGAAATTCAGAAAATATAAAATATAATAAATGTATGAACTGGTTATGTCCAAACCAATCTCCTGTTTTATGCCAATATGTTTGAGACCGAGAAATCGGTCTTCTTTTTTTTGCTTATTATTATGAATACTGAAATGTAAACAAGGTTTTCTACATCCTTTGTCGAATTTTTAGAAGAGAATTTGAAAGGGAGATTACAATGAATTTAAAAATGAAATATGTCATTTTGTATGTAGAGCGATATGAAGAGTGTCTTCGATTTTATAAAGATATTTTAACCTTACCAATAAAGGGTGAACATGATACATATATTGAATTTGATACTGGAACGACGATTTTAGCGTTGAATAGTAGAGAGGATGTACGGGAGTTAACTGGGTTATCGATTCCGAATGGTGCATTAGAATCTTCTAATTTTGAACTTGGATTTGTTGTGGAGGATGTGAAAGAAACAATTTCGGAATTAAGAGAACAAGGTGTAAAAGTATTGGTGGAGCCAATCACGAAACCATGGGGACAAACGATTGCTTATGTGTCAGACCCAGATGGTAATTACATCGAAATTTGCAGCTCATTAGAGTAGAGGGAGAAAAGGGAATGGGGTTTCCAATTTTAGAAACAGAACGTTTAAAATTACGAGAACTCACATTGTTAGACACTGAAACAATGTTTGATTACTTTGAAAAAGAATCTGTTATCCGTTATTTTGGAATGGAGTCTTTCCAAACTATGGAACAAGTGAAAAATATGATTCAGACATTTAGAAAAAGATATGAAGAAGGGAATGTCATTCGCTGGGGGATTGAATTAAAAGGAACGAATCAATTGATTGGCACATGCGGATTTCATTTAATCAATCCAAATCATAAAAGAGCTGAAATTGGCTATGAATTAGATGATACATATTGGGGAAAAGGCTATGCATCTGAGGCAATACAAGCAATTCTTACATATGGATTTGAAACACTGCAGCTAATAAGGATTGCAGCAGTTGTTTATACAGAAAATGAAGCTTCACATCGATTACTGAAAAGAGCTGGTTTTCAGGAAGAAGGATTACTTCGAAAATATATGATTCAAAGTGGTGTTGCTCATGATACTATAATCTATTCGTTACTAAAAGAAGAGTGGCGAGGATAGTATTTTGAAAAAATTAATAGAACTCATTTCAAAAAATATAAGTAATCGATTTATCTTAGGAATAGATGGTTTAAGTCGTTCGGGGAAAACAACATTGGTAAAGCAGCTAGAAGACGAATTGAAACAAAAAGGTATTCCGTTTCATATTTTTCATATCGATGATCATATTGTAGAGCGTAGTAAGCGCTATGATACTGGATATGAAGAGTGGTATGAGTATTATCAATTACAATGGGATGTTCAATGGTTGCAAGAGCAGTTATTTCAAAAAATAAAGATGGAAAATCAGCTAAACCTTCCGTTCTATAATCATCAAACAGATTCGTGTGAAATGAGAGAGGTAATCATGCCGAATCCTTGTGTGATCGTAATTGAAGGAGTCTTTCTTCAGCGGAAAGAGTGGCGAGAGTACTTTGATTATATAGTGTATTTAGATTGCCCGCGGGAACAAAGATTTCTTCGTGAACATGAAGAAACACAAAAGAATCTTCTAAAGTTTGAACATAGATATTGGAAAGCAGAGGATTTTTATTTGAAAGTGGAAAGGCCGCAGCAAAATGTTGATTTAATTTTAAAAGGATAGAGCTAATGCTTGTCAATGTAGGAATGAGAATTTTAGTACATTTTTAGCCTAATAATGCTAGTTCTTTCGTTTTAGAGGACAAGAATTTTCAAAGTCCTTAATTTAAAGAAGCTGATTTACATATGTCGAATTATTTATTGTTATGGCAAATTAGTTAAAGTGAGGTTATATTCCATGATTCGACTCATTATGGAAAGAGATGCAGAACCCTTTTTAAACTTGTGCAGAAAGATTGATGAAGAAACGGAATTTATGTTATTTGAGGAAGGGGAAAGAGCTACTAGAATTGAACAGCAACAAAATATTATCAAAAAAATATCTCAATCTTCTAATTCAGCTATTTTTGTTGCTGAGATTGAAAATAAATTAGTAGGATATTTGATGGCAATTGGTAGTAAACCTAAAAGAATTAGACATAGTGTTTATATTGTTGCTGGTGTAACACGTGAAAATAGTGGAAAAGGAATTGGAACCCAATTATTTAAAGAACTTGAAAATTGGGCAAAAACGATTGGTGTAATTAGATTAGAATTGACAGTAAGGATAAATAATACATCAGCAATTTCTTTATATAAGAAATTAGGTTATGAGATTGAGGGAACAAAAAGAGCCGCTTGTATTATGGATGGAAACTTAGTTGATAGTTATTACATGTCTAAGATTTTGAAATACACGTAAGACGAAACTTTTCTTAACATTTATTTTTTGTTTTGAAGAACCTCTCACTTTTTATTGATGGTGATGAGATAAAGTTAAATAACCGACATCATTATTTACGAATCATAAAGTTATTTCTGTAATGCTTAAAGAAAAGAATGTTCTATTTCACTGGACTACATGTTAGTAGAAAAACAAGAAACTGTGTTATTAAACTAACGATGCAGGTTAGTAAATGAAGAGACAAAGAAATTACTATGCTACTGTTTAAATACAAGCGTTCTTGTAAATTGAGAGTTTAAGGGGAAAACAGGATGTTAGAAAATCGTGTTAGATTGAATGGAGGATTTAATAACGACGTATTTTATATTAAAGAGAAAGAAAGGGTAGTTAGAATTTCTGAAAAGGGTAAAACAAAGGAGATGATTTTACAAGAAATAGAGTGGATGAATTTTTTATATGAAAAAGGTGTACTTGTACCTAAGCCAGTAATTCCTTTAGGGTGTGAGGAAGAACGAGTTAAAACATATTTTGAATTTATTAAGGGTGATCAAATTGATGTTACAAACAAATCCCACTGGAATGAAAGGGTTTTTAAAAAACTTGGTAAAAATGTAGGAAGAATGCATGCACTATCCAAAGATTTTAAATTAAAAGCAATAAAACGTCCAGAATGGAAAGTTGAAAATCCTGATGTCTTTAATCTTGGAAGAAAGTTAGATCCATGGATTAAAGAGAAATATGAAGAGTTGGTGCATAGTCTAACTTCATATATTATTACTCCTGATACTTTCGGACTTATTCATAATGACTACCATCAAGGAAACTTAATTATTGATGAGGAAGGTCGTATAACTACAATTGATTTTGATGAATGCTCATTTAATTGGTATGCTCAAGATATTGCAGTAGCTTTCTATCATGCTTATTGGCAACATAGCTCCTTCAATGGCAATACACATTCTTTTTGTGATATATTTATGAGTAATTTTTTTGCAGGGTATAAAACAGAAAATACGCTTCATAAGGATATAATGATTCAAATTCCTATTTTCTTAAAAATAAGAGAGATTTATTTGTATCAATTATTCATACAAAAATGGGATATGAATAATTTAGAAGAATGGCAAGTATACACCTTACATAGCTTAAAAGATAAAATCAAGAATCAAGTACCATATGCAGGTATTAATGATTTTTCTATTTTTTTATAGGATGTCTCGACATGTACAGTACATTTTATTAATGCACTAACGGGTGCTTTTATTAAACGAGCAACCACTACACTAAATTAAAGAATATTTCAATATTTGATTAATTAATAAAAAGGAAGTGTTAGGGAGGAGCTGGAAATATATAATATCCAAGTAAAGTGTTCGATACTTTTCGAATGCGTTCTTGGAATTGCAGCCATTACGAATACTAGATTGATGGATACGTTAGAAAAATCTCAAATTGAATGAGGAGAGATCGGGTAATCAGTAATAGGGAAATTTATATTATGGTATTATAAAAATTTCGGAGGGGAAAATGATGAAAGGAAAGAAAAAGGAGATACAAACAAACGACAAGGTGATTCGTTATACACATATAGAAATGGGTTCCAAAACGATTTGCTTTATGTTTTCAGGTTCAGGTTACAATTACGATAAACCCTTGTTCTATTATTCGACGATGTTAATGCTCCAAAATAAAATCGATATTGTCCATATTCATTACTCTTATGATGAGCAAACAATGAAAAAAACGATTGAAGAAATAACAAAAATAATGATGGATGATATTAACCCTGTGATTTTTGATGTTTTAAAAAATGGGCAATACAACAATTCGATTTTTTTAGGAAAATCACTTGGAACAATTCCAATTGCGAATGACTTAATGAAGAGAGATGAATTCTTAAAGTCAAAAATGATTTTATTCACTCCTCTAATAAATTTTGATTCGGTTTTTGACTCAATCTTGAATAGTCAACATGAAGGGCTTTTAGTGATCGGGGATAAAGACCATTATTACAATGCGAATCAAATTGACCAATTAAGTAAATCAAATGTAACGATTGATGTTATCCAAAATGTAAACCATTCCTTAAATGTTGGAGAATTTGAAACAACAAATTCAATTTTAGCTTTATCAAGGGTAATGGAAAAACTCCAAGAAACTGTTAGGACAAATTCGTGACAAAATGATATTCATGTGGGTGTTAATTTAAGTGCTAAAATAAGTTTAAAAAGAGGTGCTAATTGCATCTCTTTTTTTATGGTTATTTTTAATTTTGTACCAATGATATATGCATCTTTTTTTTAGATTTTTTAAAATTCTAAAATTATAGAAGGTTAAATTCGATATTTATAGAATTTAATACATAACAAAATAAGGAGGGATACAATGGAAGTTTTACATATAACGAGTAGAAAAAGGGAAACATATGACGTTCAAGTAAAGTATTCGATACTTTTCGAATGTGCTCTTGGGATTGCAGCCATTACGAATACTAGGCTGATTGATACGTTAGAAAAATCTCGAAATGAATGGGAGGAGATTAGACAAACATTATCGGTGGAAATGCAAGAGCATTTACATTTCGTAGAGAAACATAATACGTGGAAAGCATTACTGCAACTATTATATCAAGAAGATTTTCAGGATTTATATGAGTTTACTCAGTATATCAATTCGTTGTCAGAATCTGAATTAAAGTATATATGTATTCCATTTGTCGGCTATAAATATGAAGAAATGAGAAAGAATGCAGCCAATGGGGAGAGGAAAGCAGTTCAAAAACTACAAGAAATCACAAATAGCAATCCATTTTTCCCTGCTTACATCGATTTTATTTGCAAAGTGGATATAAAAAAGCTGACAGAGCACCTCACTGCAGTGATGACAGGATGGTATGAAGCTGTTATAGAACCTAAAGCGGAAAAACTGTCACGCATACTAAAACAAGACTATGAAACGAAACGTCAAATGAATGAAAAAATGCAACCAGAAGAATTTGTTGAATGGGCAACAGGCGGTGTTACTTATTCTCCAGAGCCCAGTGTACATCATGTTCTTCTTATCCCGCAATATACGTACCGACCATGGAATATCGAAGCTGATATAGAAAATATAAAAATATTTCATTATCCAATTGCAAATGAAAGTATACATCCAGAAGATCCATATGAGCCAAGTTATTTTCTAGTGCATAAACATAAAGCATTGGGTGATGAAGCGAGGTTACGCATTGTAAAATTATTGTTTGAACAAGATCGTACATTGCAGGAGATAACGGAGCAGTTGAATATTGGAAAATCAACAATTCATCATCATTTAAAAATTTTAAGATCTGCGAAGTTAGTTGATATTCTAGATGCTAAGTATAGTTTAAAAAAGAAAGCATTAGAGGCTATATCAAAAGAGTTGGAATTCTATTTAAATCATTAATTATGCATTTGTACATCAAAAGGTATAATGATTTTACCTTTATAGAATATGCACAATAGGAGGAGAATGAAAAAGAAAAGTTGGTGCAAAATGGGGAAAAATATTTTAAAAAATCGATCGTTTTTCTTTATGTGGATTGGCAGCGCGATTTCCGAATTAGGTGGTGCATTTGGTACGCTATGTAATTCTGTTCTTATTTATCAATTAACAGGTTCAAAAATGGCCTTAGGAAGTATGTGGCTACTTTACTTTATCCCGTCGCTTCTTTTACAACTTGTCATTGGTCCTTTCATTGATAAATGGAGCAGGAAATGGATTATGATTGTATCTCAGTGGACACGTGGACTAGCTTTTTCACTTCCTTTATTTATGATAATCATTGGGAATGTAGAAACATGGCATATTTTTGTTGTACAAATGATAGTGGGTCTCATCACTCCATTTTACGTACCAGCCAATCAAGCGATTACGCCAACAATTGTATCAAAAGAAGAGCTGCAATCAGCGAATGCGTATATTGATGGAATGGTTCGCCTTATGATGTTTTTAGCCCCTGTATTAGGGGGAATTGTTATTGAGTTTATAGGAGTAAAGCTAACTTTATTTTTCGTTTGTTTATTTCTATTTATAAGTGGTGCTTTACTGCTATTTATACAAGAGCATAGAGTAGCTCAAACAGTTCGTAAAAGTTGGTTAAAGCAATCTATTGGAGGATTTACATATTATTTCAAACAACCCATTATTGTCTGGTTAGGTGTTTTTCTCACATTTGTTCAATTTGGAGTCGGCGTAACGATGGTTATCAATCTTCCCTATATAATAGATGACCTCTCAGCAAGCTATGCTGATTACGGATATTTTATGGCAGGTTTTCCTCTAGGATACGTAATTGGCTCTATATTTGTCGGGAAAGTGCAGCGTCGTAGTCGGCGTCTTCTCATGCTTGGAGCGTTATTAATAGGAGGGCTCACATATATTTCGCTAGGATTCAATCACAGTATCTCTTTAGCAATTTTTATTGAAGTTATAGCGGGTGTATGCATGGCATTTTTTAATGTTCATAACACGACAATATGCCAGCAAGTTGTGCCAAATGATATGATGGGAAAAGTATTTTCGGTGCGCTTATTTTTAATAAGAGGTGCGATGCCACTAGGTGTTTTAGTTGGAGGAACATTGAGTGAAATATGGGGAGTAAGGGCGCTATATGTATTAATTGGATTTATCATATGTGTAACTTCTTTAGCTGGAATACTACTTCCGTACTTTAAATTTCTTGATGAAGCTGTTCAAGAAAAATCAGCTTAAATGTTTTAATTGAAAATAATTATCATAATCAATTATAATGGAAGAATATTAGAAATATTTACATACAAAGGGAGTGGAATACATGTTTATTGAAACGAAAACGATTACAGTAAAAGAAGGAACTTCAGATCTTGTTGTTCAACATTTTACTGGAGAAGGCATCATTGAAAAATTTGAAGGATTTATCGACTTAAGTGTTCTCGTTAAAAAGGTGAGAAGAGGAGACGAAGAAGTCGTTGTACTGATTCGCTGGGAATCTGAAGATGCGTGGAAAAACTGGGAGACAAGCGAAGAACATATAGCTGGACATAGAGAAGGTCGCGGGAAACCAAAACCGGATCATATTATTAAAGCAGAGCATGCTGTGTATTATGTGAAATCATCGAAGAGTGCTTATCAACAGTCTTAAATTATAAAAACATCGTATGTAAAAGACTACATCTATATATGGATGTAGTCTTTCTTAAAAAATTTTGATTATTTGTTTTTAGGTGCATTGATTCTTTCGGAGTATAGAAGTTTTTCAACGTAATGTTTTGAAATAACCAAAGGTTGTGTGTTTGTATTATTTTTAAATTTTGTGTAATTTGGTTTTTTAACTGGTGTTGTTATAGTTTCTGCAAATTCATATGGGTAATTAACTTTAGATTTGTCTTCAAACATATAGATAGCTCCTTTCTTAGAGTATTTGTTAGAGAGTTATAATATAATATGTTCATGTTTTTTTTTTGGACTAGATATGTATTAATCAATTTATATTTGGGTAAAACAGTTCTTATTTAGTGTCCTATTTAAATATAAATAAAGCAATTAGGGGTATTCAAATCAATAGCATTGGACTGGATCTTAAAAAAGGGGGAAAAATAAGGTTTTCCTTCAGAATAAACATCAAGATATAATGATTAATAAATAGTTATGTAAGGTTATAATATTTAACCTCTTTGGTAGTAAATAAATAGTCCAAACCTTTTTCGGACAGTATGCATTCTTGTATCATAATTTTTATTTCTTCTCTGGCGTAGGTTATGCCATAGGTTATTATGTTGTAAAATCTTTTATGAAAAAGAATAACATCACAATTCAAGAAGCAACCTTGCTAAATGAAGAAGAAATTATTGCAGGGTGTGGAGTTTTTTTAGGAGATCATCTGAAGTTTGAAGTAAAACGACGCAGAAAATACGTTCTGCGTCGTTTAATTTTATAAAAATAAGTTAAATTCAAAACAGAAGGAACACTTACGGCGCCCTTAAAAAATAAACTTTTCATTTTGGGGATATTTCAAAAACAGTTTTACTTTTTAGGGATAGTGCAATTTTTTCTTCTGGATAATTTTAACAATACACGTAACACTCTGCCCACAATAACACCTGTGATTTTTTCTCCAAAAATTTACAATAAATACATAAATAATTAAAAATTAATAGATAAAATAATACAAGAAAAGTGTACCTGTCCAAGTTAACAGGATGAAGAAAACTATTTTTTTCAAGGAGGGAATACAAATGTTAAAGGAAATATCAACAGTTGCTTTAATGACGAGTGTATTATTTTCAACAGTACATTCTACACCGGATTTGGTTGAAAAATCTCTAAGTCCTAGTGTACAAGAGAAACAAAAGCATTCAAAACTTGTTAAAGTGGAAGCAAAAGAGGAAACAGATGCAGTTGCCAATGCGGGTGATACAGCTGATGATCCAGCAATTTGGGTTCATCCTCATGATCCTGAAAAGAGTAAAATTATTGGAACGAATAAGGAGGAGGGGATTTCTGTCTACAATTTAAAAGGAAAACAACTATATTCATATAACTTCGGGAAACTAAATAATGTTGATGTACGATATGGCTTTCCCATTGGAGGTAAAAAAATTGATATGGCGGCGGCTTCAAATCGTTCTACAAATACAATCGATATATTTACGATAAACTCTAAAACAGGAGAATTAGAAAATATTACGGGATCTACCATTCAATCAAGCATGAAAGAAGTATATGGATTTAGTCTCTATCATAGTCAAAAAACAGGTGTTTTTTATGCATTAGTTGTAGGAAAGGAAGGAACTTTTGAACAATATGAGTTATTTGACAATGGAAAAGGGAAAATAGACGGAAAGAAAGTACGTGAATTAAAGCTAAGTTCTCAATCAGAAGGAATTGTAGCAGATGATGAGTATGGAACAATATATATTGGTGAAGAAGATGTGGCAATTTGGAAATTCAATGCGGAACCAGATGGAGGAAACCAACCGATTGCAAAAGTAGATAGTGCTGATGGAACCCATTTAACGGCAGATATTGAGGGTTTGACGATATATTATGGAAAAAATGGGACAGGATATTTAATTGCTTCTAGTCAGGGGAATAATACTTATGCAGTGTATGACCGTAAAGGTAACAATGAGTATATTGGTAATTTTGCTATTGTTGATGGTAAAAATACTGATGGAACAAGTGATACAGACGGTATTGATGTAATGAGTTTTGGATTAGGAGAAAAATATCCAAACGGCATTTTTCTAGCGCAGGATGGAGAGAATATAGAACATGGGAAAATAGTAAATCAGAATTTCAAAATGGTAGATTGGAAAAGGATTGCAAAAGGATTCGACTCAAGATTACAAATAGAAAATAATGTAGAACCTCGTAAACTAAAATATAGAGAAACATTTAGCAAATAGTTTAGGTAAATAAAAGAACATTTCATGGTATATTGAGATGTTCTTTTATAGAATTTTATAATTTTTTAAGTTGATGGATGTATGGAAGAACCTTTACCCATCAAGCTAAAATTTTAAAGTATCCCCCAAACGAAAATTTTATATCTCTACAGTTATTAATAAGAATTCAACTCATTTTTTTCGTTTTTAGGGACACGAAATTCATATGCTAAACGATGTTTCACTTACATGCAGGAATTACATACTTACCAAATAAATCTAAAGATGAAAGCACTTTATGATGTTCTAATCCACCGAAATTCATTACTGCCATAAAATTCGTAACGCCTATTTCTCTGTAGGATTGAATTTGTTTGATAATGTCATCAGGACTGCCTATTACTGGATTGAATTTCTGTTTAAGGACTTCATATGAGATATTCGTCCCATTCGGAGTATTCATAAATAATTGATAAGGACCTTTTGCATTCGATTCAGCATCTGCGTATGTTTCAGCAACATGAACATGAAATGCAACAGGAATTTCTAACTGTTCGGGATCACCGAATCCTGACTTCAGATATATATTCTTGTATGTATCAATCAGCTTTGCTAATTCATCTCGTGATTTGCTAAATCCAAGTCCCATGAAATTGTTTCCCATACTGGCAACATGAGTAGCACCTTTTTCACTAGAAGTTGCAATCCAGTGAGGGGGAAAGGGAGATTGAATTGGGTGGACACTAAGTTTGATTTCTTTGTATTGGAAAAATTCACCTTGATGAGAAAAAGGTTTACCTGACCATGCTTTCTGTAATACTTCTAGAGACTCGTTAAATCGATCAGTTTTGTCTTCTAATGAAATATTATAACCATCAAATTCCTTCTGATTATATCCACTACCTAACCCAAAATCTAATCTTCCGTTTGATAAAAGATCGACAACCGCATAATCCTCAGCAATTCGTAAAGGGTTATGTAATGGAAGTACTGAAACACCCACACCAAGACGAATTCTGTTCGTCCTTTGGGATAAAGCAGCGAGCAGAACTGCTGGAGAGGGGTTGATTCCAAAATTTGAGAAATGATGCTCTGTAAACCAAACCCCATCAAAATTCATTTCTTCAGCCCGAACAGCTTGTTCCAATACCTCGTTGTAGAATTGTCGAGGTGTTCGGGTTGATTGATTTGGGTAATGGTCAAATATTGTTAATGTACTAAATTTCATTTCATATCGCTCCTGATAATTTTATTTAACTTTTTTACTTCACTGATAGATTACAAAGACTCAAGATGATACTGTGCACAAAGATAATCACTCTAGTTTTCTGAATCATTCCACCGACGGCTCATTTCTAAACCATAATCCATTTCGTAAACGTCTTTTATAGCTTTAACCTTTTCAAGGCTCTCTTGGTTAAATACGGGTTTGTTTTCAAAAGCATGAAGAACAATTCTTTCAAGAAGCACGCCTAGTGAAATATCGTGATACTCTGCCATTGCTTTTAAAACTTTTACCATTCTTTTTTCCATCCTAATTCCAGTTTGTACACGTTCTACTTTAATTTTTTGTTCTTTTCCACTTATTTGTTCCTTATGTTGTGCCATAATTCCACATCCTTCTCACTAAAAAAATAGATATTTTGTTATCTATATAACAATGTACAATTATAACAACGCTATGTGTTTTGTCAATTTTGTCATTATATTATCGATTTAACATGATGGAATCCCGCCTCAAACACTATCACGCTAATATAAATTAGTATCCATAAACGGGATTTTTATTTTTTTAGAGATCCCAGGTCCATCTCCATCAACTTAAGAATTTTATAACACTCTCAAAATAAAAAATTGTACATTTTCACCTAGAGATGTCAATTTTCTCGTTTTGGGGTATTTGCTTTTCTTAGCTTGATGGGCATGCGGCGAGATCCCCTTTAAGAAAAAGGTATATTTTATTAAAATGCCATAAATCCCTACTTTTTTAATTGAAAGTAGGGATTATTTTATGCTTGGAGCTGTTATCGAAGTATTTTTTTAATCCTAATCAATATTTCGGTGAATGAGATTATAAGTAAACCATTTTTTATAATGCAAATACTCTTGCTCAACCTATGTAAATAATCATCCTCATTTGTTATAAATAATCCATAATAAGTCGTAGCGAAGCATCATTATGTTTCTAACTAATATATTAAAGTAGGATTTATAATAAAAAAAGAAAGTTCAAAGGTATGATTGAATAGGTTCTTGCTAAGAAGTTTTGTAATACAAAGATGATGTTGATCATAATGACTTAATCAGAGGAGTTGAATGGAGAGGGAAATGAAAAAAATATTAATGAAGTATATGATTAGATTTACAACACTAAACGAAGAAGAACAACAGGCAATCGTTGAAGATGTACAAATTGAGGAATATAAAAAAGGAACAATACTCCTTAGACAAGGAGATGTTCCAACTAAGTGTTATTTTGTATTGAAGGGATGTGTTAGACAGTATTCAATAGATGAAACAGGAAAAGAGGTTACATCCAATTTCTATACAGAAGAACAAGCCATTTCGAATTTCAATCATCATAGACAAGATAAGTCATCCGCGTACTCTTTAATTTGTCTAGAAGACTGTATATTGGTCGTTGGTAATCTTGACTCCGAAAAGGACATGTATAACAAATACTTACAATTGGAAACAATGATACGCAAGATGATCGAGCACAAATTTGGTGAGGTACAAGATGAGTTGGCTTCATTTATTGCATCTACCCCAGAAGAACGCTACAAAGCACTATTACGAAAACGACCTCATTTAGTCGATCGTGTACCCCAACATCAATTGGCGAGTTATCTTGGGATTACCCCAGAATCATTAAGTAGAATCAAGAAGCGAATCAATAAAGATAAATTTTAGGGAATTGTCATACATCTTTATGGACTTTTCCTCCCCTGAATAGCAGCCATATACCAAATCCCAATTCTCCTACAATCATTGGTACATTAAATACAATTTTAAGATTTGAAATTACCGCATCATATTGTGAAAGAGTCGTGTTAAATAAGTTAATGACAATATAGCCTATTGAAGCAAGCAACAATAATGCACTAATGATTTTAGGTATTCTGTCGGATTTGAAAACCAAATAGCCTACAATCATGAGGTGTCCGCCAAAAATGATCAATCCTATAGACCAAATAGATTCAAATGCTTCAAGAAACAGCATCATATGTGCCTGAAGTTGATCCATTTTAAATAATGATAAATAGTCTGTACTTTTCGAGAGAAGTAATACAAAGATTAAATTCAGTATGGCAATTCCCAATATAGTCGCATAAATAAGACGGAACCATGCACCAAGTAATGAAAGATTTTTATTAATTGGCTTCAGAAACATGTAGAAAGCCCAGGCGATCATAATGTCAGTGATCAGGATGATGACCCAACCGAAGATTTCAGCTTTGAAAAGCATATTTGATGACTTAATGTTATTAAAAGTGGCGCTGGCATCCCCTTGCACCACAAGACTTCCATGGGCAAAGCCATAGGAAAAAAATGCAGCAAGTGCCATGATGATAAGTAATATGCCAGCAACCAGAGCAGATTTTCTTTGATATGATTGTTCTTTTACTGAAGTAGCCATAATATACCCTCCTATATTACTAAGGTGGTTTCATTTTAATAGGAAGATAATGACTGGTCATTGACTTAAATCAAGAGTCCGAATTATTTTTGATACAGTATTTTGTCACAGCTAGCTTAACGGTAAAATGACAGACCTAAATATTTGGTCTGTCATTTTACTATTTCTTTTCTCTCTTAAAGGAGAAATCGTTATGGCTCTTTCTCATTCATTATTCTAGTTTTTCACTTCATTATATAATTCAAGTGCTTCTTTTACATGCAAGCCGTTTTTGACAATACCGTGTATCGCTTGAATCATTGCAGCTGGGTGTTCGGATTGCCAAATGTTCCGTCCCATGTCAACCCCAATAGCACCTTCTTGCAATGCTTGGTATGTAATTGTTAAAGCGTCTTCGATTGAGTCTAATTTTGGGCCACCTGCAATGACGACTGGGGCAGGGCATGTGCTCGTAATTTTTTCAAATCCTTCGCAGTAATACGTTTTAATAATATCAGCACCCATTTCCACACATACACGTGATGCAAGTGCTAAAAATCGTACTTCTCGTTTTTGGAGTTCTTTTGCAACTGCTGTAATACCGAGAACGGGTAAGCCGTAATCATGTGCTTCAGAAACAACATTAGCTAAATTGGTAACAGTTTGTGTTTCATATTCTGAACCGACAAAAACAGATACACCAACCCCAACCACATTTTGCCGCAGTGCTTCTTTAATTGGTGTAACAATGGTCTCATTTGCTAAATCTTTACCGACTACAGTTGGACCGCCTGAAACACGCATTACCATTGGTGTTTTGCAGTCTTCAGGAATGCAGGAATTGAGTACGCCCCTTGTTAAGAAAAGAGAATCTGTATAGGGAAGTAAATTCTTTACTGCTTCTAAAGGTTGTTCTAATCCGTGGATAGGGCCTAAAAAGTAACCATGATCTATCGCTAACATAACTGCTTTTCCATCAGGTAATATCGTATTTAATCGATTTTGAAATCCCCAAGTCATTGTCGATCACTCCTTTATTAATTTTGGATTTTCTGTTTGTACAGTATCTTTTTCTTGTAAATGTGGTGACTTAATAAAAACAGCTTTAAAGATTTGATCTGAGTGGTTAATAAGATAGTGAGATTCGTGAGGGCGAACTTGTAAGACGTCACCTTGTTTTACAGGGACCCTTTCATTATCAATATAGAAATCAATTTCGCCTTCTAAGGCATAAAAAACTTCTTCACATGTGGTGTGATAATGATTTTGAAATTCCTCCCCAGGCTGAATAACTACAACACCAAGGTCAATATTAGGGCCCTTTATTAAATACTTTGGACCGTGGTTACCAAAGCGATAGGCGAAATCATTTTCATTTACTTTGAGCATACTGTTCACTCCTTTATGTAATGTGTTACAGTGCACCTGGAGCAATCCACATATGTGATGTGAATCCTTCATCCGCTAGTGGGAGTTGTTTTTCATAAACTGATTTCCATGTTTGATAGAATCGTTGATATAGTTTGTGATGTTCAGCATTTGGTTCATATGAGCTCTCCCATTTTACAAATTCCTGAGAAGTAGCCTCCATAGAGTCATATATGCCAGCGCCGACTCCAGCGGCAATTGCTGTTCCTAAAGCGGCAGCTTCCTTCACAACGGGTACTTTGACAGGAATTCCGAGAACATCCGCAACAATTTGGGGCCAGAGCTTGCCTTTTGCAGCACCGCCTGCAAAAATAACTTCAGAAGGGAATTTTCCAGTTAATGATTCTATTAATTTTAAATTTCCAAGTGTTACAAATGCAGCGTTTTCTTCGATTGCACGGAACAGTTCTTTCTTTCCGCATTTATCAGCATCTAAGCTTAAATTAATGAAAGAAGGTGCGGCGTGGCGCCATGAAATATAATTCATTACATTTGAAAAGGTAGGAATAATACCATATGATCCGATTGGAACATGTTTTGCTTGTTCTTCTAATAGTTCGTAAGCATCTACACCTAGTTTAGTAGCAAGTGCCTTTTCATCTTGGCAAAAAGCATCTCGAAACCATCGCATAACAAGACCTGGGAAGAAAGCGATTGTTTCATATTGCCAAAGTGTAGGGATAGCGTGGCAATTGACGCGAATTTGAGCGTTTGGGTCGGTTTTTGGGCTTGTTATATTTACTTCTTGTTGCCAAAAGCTACCTCCGCAAATAAAGGTTTGTTCAGGGTTTACAACTCCTGAACCGAGTGAGGCCATCTGAGCATCGCCACCTCCAGTAACTACCGGTGTTCCTGCGTGTAACCCTGTCAGCTCTGCACTTTGTTTTGTTACATGACCAATAACTGTCCCTGCTTCATTTACTTTTGGGGCAAATGTTAAAGTTAGGCCGCATTGCTCAGCAATGGAATTATCCCAAGTTCTATTTTGTAAATGAAATATACCAGACGTACATCCGTTTGAAGGGTCTATTTGTAACACACCACATAGCTTATAGAGAATCCAATCATTTAACATTGTAAAAGAATGGACTGTATCGTATATATCGGGTTGATGTTTTTTGAGCCAAAGTAATCTAGGTAAGGCACCTAGTGCAAAAGTTTGCCCTGACTTCTCATATAATTCTACTTCGAGGTTTGAACGAATCTGTTTTAACTCACTTACTTCAAAAGAAGCACGGCCATCAACGTTCGCACATGCCCATATGTCTTGACCATCTTTATCATATAGAACAAATCCTTCGCGCATACTTGTTGCACTAATTCCTTTAATAGAAGAAGGGGATATATTGCTTTTTTTGAGTACATCTTTCGTGCACTCTTGAACGAGTTTCCAGTTTTCTATCACATCAAAATTCATAGAACCAGGATAACGAGAGTCTGGTTTATGAACCCACTCTTTTTGACTTACAGCCAGCTGATTTCCTTGTAAATCGAAAAGAACAGCTCTGATACTACCAGTTCCTGCGTCGTAAGCTAATAGAGCAGACATTATGATTCACCTTCCTTTCTTAATAGGGAGAGTACAGTGTCCTCATCGGTAATTAATGTATGAATGAATTTACCTTTTAAAGCCCCGTAAATTGCATCTATTTTGTCTTCACCCCCAGCTACACCAACTACATGTTTCATCTTTCGAAGAACAGGAAGAGGTGTACCAATTAAACGAGCGTGATGCGGAAGTTCTAGTAATTCTCCATGTGTATTGTAAAATTGCCCTAGAATATCTCCAGCACCATTTTGACTACGTATATAGGTCATTTCACGAAGCGTTAATTTTTCTTCTTTTACAATTGTTGCATCATGAGATAAACCACCGATACCGACTATTGCTGTATTAGCAAGTGAAGCGACATGTAGCATATCTTTAACGGCTGGTTCTGAAAGAATGCTTTGTGCCATTTCAGTTGTAGATGCTAAAAATGGTGTGGGAATGATATGAAGTTCTCCTTGCATGTGATTGAGATAGTTCTGTTTTTTAGGAAGGTAGTGATTTACACCACCTGTAAGAGTAACGATCGAAGGTTGTATAGATATGTCAAAATGGATGTTTTCTAGCATTTTTGATATAGTTTCTCCCCAACCAATGCCAAGTAAATCTCCTTGCTGTAAATGAGTTTCTAAATATTGCGCTGCAGCTTTTCCTAAAGAATAAGGTGGATTTTCCATTGGCGTAGGGATCACAAAAGAGTCTTTTAAATGAAATCTTTTAATCAGTTCACGTTCAATGCTTAGGCAATGTAAACCTGTACCTTTTACATGAAATGTAACGACACCTTCAGCTCGTGCTTTATCTAATAACCGAACGACTTTGTTTCGTGAGATGTGAAGCAATGAAGCGATCTCTTGCTGCGTTAAATGATCTTTATAGTAATACCAGGCTACTTTTGTTAACAAATTTTCTTCAAAACTCAGCTGTGACATTCTCTTCATCCCTTTCAACAATTGACCAATGCTTAAACATATGTGTTATGTATTTTGTTTATACCGATAGAAATAGCCATTATGCTGAAGAAAAATTTGTTCTAGATATGAAAAAAGGGATATACAATGCTACAAAACAAGTAGAACAAAAAATCATTTTCTCAAAAATTGTTCCGCATAAAGGAGGATGACAAGATGTGAAGAACGTGCCCTTATTAGAGGTGAAACAAATTAGTAAATCATTCTCAAACCAACTTGTATTAAAAGAGGTTACATTGGAATTAGAACGCGGAGATGTATACGCTCTAGTAGGAGGAAATGGTGCTGGGAAATCAACATTGATGAAGATATTAACAGGTTTATACTCTTATGATGCCGGGGAGATGTATGTAAAAGGAAGAGAGCAAAGTTTTTCTAATCCAGCAGAAGCACATTCAAATGGTATTTATTTAATCCCACAAGAACCGTTAATTTTTCCTCATATGACAATTGAAGAAAATATATGTATCGGAATAAAAGCAAAGAAGAAGGAACTTCGTAAAAAGGTAAAAGATTTGATAAAAAGTTTAGGATGGAACATAGAGCTAAGTGCAATTGGAAGTTCATTATCAATTGCGCAGCAACAATTAGTAGAAATATTAAGGGGATTAATAAGAGAAGCAGAGATTCTTATTTTAGATGAGCCAACATCGACATTAACAACTCATGAAATAAAGAGTCTTTTTGTGTTAATGAAAAGCTTAAAGGAAAAGGGAATTGGGATGATTTATATTACGCATCGTTTTCCGGAAATCTTTGAAATTGCGAATAAAGTAGCTATTTTACGAGATGGAATAATTGTGAATCAAGGGAATGTATCAGACTATACATATGACATGTTAATGGAGGGGTTATTGCCAAAAGATTATAAACAAGAGAAGAAGAAAGAGGCGCCTCAAGAAACGATAAAACATTTTCAACGAGTATTAGAGGTAACAAATCTGTCGAGTGATATATTTCAGAATATATCATTAACCGTACATGCTGGAGAGATTGTAGGAATTGCTGGTGTTGTTGGATCAGGTAGAACGGAATTAGCAGAAGCATTATATGGGCTAAGACCTGTGCGGTCGGGAGCTATTTTATTAGAAAGAAAGTCAATTGCAAAGTATTCGACGAGTAGACGACTAGATGAAGGGTTGGTATATGTTCCTGAGGATAGGGCTGGTAATGGTATCTTTTCAATTGCATCTGTTGAAGAAAATATAACGTCAGCGTCTTTACACCGACTCAGTACTTTTTTCTTAAACCACAAAAAAGAAAGCGCTTTAACTAAAGCGTATATTAGTAAGTTTCGGATAGCCGTACCTAGTAAAGATGAAAAAATGACATCTTTATCAGGTGGAAACCAACAAAAAGTTGTATTAGCTAAATATCTTGCCTGTGAACCTACATTAATCATTCTTGATGAACCGACGCGCGGGATTGATGCGAAAGCAAGATTAGAAGTGTACGAGGCAATTCAAAGTTTAAAACAATCCGGACTTGCAATTTTATTGATTTCTTCTGATGTAGAAGAAATTGTTCAATTGGCAAACAGGGTATATGTGATGAGAAATGGAGAATTTGTTTCTCACTTGGGGAAAGAAAAAATTTGTATAGATGAAGTTACACGTCTCGCATATGGAGGAAGGGAGGGTGTAACGGAATGAAACGTTTTTCAAATCTATTTAAAATGCATGAAACATCCATTATCATTTTATTACTTATTTACATAGCACTTGTAGGAATGATTAATCCTAGTTTTGTTCAGTTTAGTTCGCTTTCTTTAATTATGAAATCAAGTCTTATCTTAGTCATACTAGCTATTGGTCAATCATTCGTATTATTTACTAAAAATATCGATGTTTCAGTGGGCTCTATTATGGGGTTAAGTGCAGCGGTTTGTGGGATGTCTTTGACAAATGGTAATAGCATTTTAATTTCCATTATTGCTGCAATCTTGCTTGGAGCTGTCATTGGAATGATAAATGGCATTGGGGTTACGATGTTTCGTGTGCCGGCAATTATTATGACATTAGGAATGTTAGGAATTATTAGAGGAACAATGTTGATCTATACAGGTGGCAAATGGATTGAAGATATTCCTAAGTCTTATAAACAGATGTCTTCTGTTATGATACTAGGGCTACCTATTTCAGTATGGATCATTTTGGCTATTTTACTATTATTATATATTTTTTTAACGAAAGCACCTTTTGGAAGATATTTTTATGCTACTGGAGATAATGAAGATGGAGCACGTCTCATTGGAATACCTGTAAATAGGGTGAAAATATATGCATTTATTATTTCGGGAATAAGCGCCGGGATTGCAGGATGCATATTTGTTATGAATATCGGCTTTGTGCCAAATCAAACTGGTACAGGAATTGAGCTGCAAGTAATTGCTGCCGCTGTTCTCGGGGGGATACATTTAAAAGGTGGAACAGGTTCTATATTTGGAGCAGCACTAGGGGCAATTTTTTTAGAAGTTATTAGTAGTTCACTAGTCTTCTTAAAAATACCTGCTTTCTGGAATAGTACTATATCAGGATTTTTACTGTTACTTATTATTATATTAGACAGTACTTTGAAAAAATGGAAGGGAATAAGACAGCTGGAAGAAAGAAGGATGAATCAATGAAGTATGCACGTGGATTTTTCAGATGGGAAGGGGTTCTGATTGTATTACTTATTATTGAGTTCATACTTTTTGGCTTATTTAACAATGATTTTTTTAATATTAGTAATTTACTTTTCAGTATGAATGACTTCGTTTTTATTACGATTGCCGCAATTCCGATGACATTTGTAATTGTTACAGGTGGAATCGATGTATCTGTAGGGTCCATTATGGGGCTTACTTCAATTCTTATTGGTGTGCTCTGGATGAATGGACTTCCGGTTATTGTAGCTACGATTATTGCCTTGTTTATTAGTTGTCTAGCCGGTTGTATCAATGGGCTAATTATTAAAATGACAGGTGTGGAACCTCTTGTTGTTACACTTGGAACGATGTTTTTATATGCAGGAATTGCACTTGTTATCTCGGGTGGCTCAAATGCCAGTGGCTATGAGGGAATAAGCGGGTTACCAGATTCTTACGTGCAACTTGCAAATGGCAGTTTTATAGGAATTCCTAATTTACTATGGTTACTTTTCGTTTTGACTGTTTTGTTTGCACTCTTACTTCATCGTACAAGGTATGGTCGTTATGTTACGCTAACCGGTACGAATGAAAAAGCTGCGGAATATTCCGGCATTCGTACAAAAAAGGTAGTCATTATCGCATATATTCTTTCCGGGTTAGGAGGTGGGTTAGGAGGCACTTTTTTAACAGCATATTTTGGTTCAGCACGAGCTGATATTGGAAGCGAGACAATTCTGCCGGTTATTACGGCAGTTGTATTAGGTGGGACACTCATTACTGGGGGAAAAGGAAGTATTCTCGGAACGGTACTAGCAAGTATATTTATTGGCATGATGCAGTACGGTTTACAAATGACAGGCTTAACAAACGAACAATCAAATGTTGTTATTGGTATTATACTTATCCTCTCTGTTATTATTAGGCATTTCAAATTACAGCAACTCACTATGAGGAAAAGAAGAAATTTGCATAAGGGGGAAATGTCATGAAAAGAAAACTGGGACTTCTTCTTATTATGTGTATTTGTATCATCGGTTTAATCGCATGTTCTAGCAAAACAGCAGACAAGAAAAAAGCAGATGATGTAAAATTTGCTTTCATTCCGAAATTAACAGGAGTCGGTTTCTTTACATCGGGTGGTGAAGGGGCAAAAGAAATGGGAGATAAGTTAGGCGTGCAAGTGAAATATGATGGACCATCAGAGGCGAGTGTATCAGGCCAAGTGAAGTATATAAATAATTTTATTAATCAAAACTATGATGCATTAATGGTTTCCTCTACATCAGTTGATGGACTTTCACAATCATTACAGAGAGCAAAGAAAAAAGGAATGACCGTTTTAACGTGGGATTCTGATGTGAATCCCAAAGATCGTTCATTTTATATAAGCCAAGGAACGCCGGAGCAACTTGCAAATCTATTAATTCAAATGACTTCATCACAAATTGGAGATAAAGGGAAAGTAGCATTCTTCTATTCAAGTCCGACTGTAACAGATCAGAACCAGTGGGTAACAAAAGCAAAAGAGATTATAAAAGAAAAATATCCAAATTGGGAAATTGTAACGACGCAGTACGGGGAAAATAACGCACAAAAATCATTATCGGTTGGCGAAAGTATTTTAAAAACGTATCCCGATATTAATGCAGTAATTTGCCCTGATGCAACGGCACTTCCAGCAATGGCGCAGGCTGCTGAAAACTTAAAAATGGATAAAAAAGTAATTGTGACAGGATTTTCAACTCCAAATGTAATGCGTGATTATGTAAGACGAGGAACGGTTCAGCAATTTGGATTATGGGATGTAAAACAACAAGGAGCACTTGCAACTTATGTTGCAAATGAAATTGTGGTAAAAGGGAAGAAATTAAAAGTTGGGGATAGTTTTGAAGTTCCAAATATAGGTAAAGTAAAGGTGGAACCGAATTCTATTCAAGGCTATGACTACGAAGCAGATGGAAACGGAATTATCGTACTGCCGGAACGAGTTGTGTTCACGAAGGATAATATTGATAAGTATAATTTTTAAAGTAAAAAGTTCATTCCTGTATAGAAAGGAATGAACTTTTTATTGTTTTTGATAGAATTTATCCCTCAAAAGTATGAAGAAAGATTAATAGAATTCCCGCTTCTGGTAGAGGTGATTATAACGCCATGTTTATACAATTATATTAAATATATAGAATACAGAGGAGAGATTTAAATGTTATTTCATTATCATTTTTGGACGCCTTATTTAGAAGAAATGGAGAATTTTTATAAAAAGTATGGGTTTCGCATTTCTAACAGGATTGGAAAGTATAATGGAGAATTTCAACAATTTAATTCGCCATTAACGTGGGATGATTTTCGTGATAAACAGGTACTTTTTCGGATTATTGAGGCTAGAAAGGGTAAGATTAATATAACCTTTGGCTATGGAAAAAGTATTAAATTTGATCATATTGGTTTTCTAACGTCAAAAGAAGAAAGTGAATCAATTTGTGCACAAGCTGAAAAATTAAAGTGGAAAGTAAATATAGGAGAAAAGAGAAGCTTCATTTCAACACCATATGGTTTTCGAATTGAATTACAAACAAATTTGGATGCAATAGATGATAGTCAGGCTAAAGAAGAAGTACAGAAAATTGTAATGACAACAAAAAAAACGGGATTAGAACAGGACCTTTCATTTCTATTTCAAAAAAAAATAAATCATATTGAAACTATTCTTGATAGTAAAACGGCATTGAAATATGTATATTTTAATCCTTTATATCAAAAGAAACAAAAAGATCCTAATGGTGTGGAGATATATTTTTAAACTTCATTTGTGATTTTAAGTAAATGAAAAGGTTATTTGTAAAAATATGCTATTTCAACCATTTATGTTATAATCATTCTGAATATTCGAACTTATGGTCAGGAGGAATATAAATGCTTACACCAAAACAAATCTCCAACTTATTTAGAAATTTTTCTATAAAGGAAAGTAAAGGGTCGAGCGATTTATACGAACATTTATCATTGGAAATTTCAGAAGATGAGGAAATTCTTGCATTAGCGTCACACGCACAACTTGGTCAGCCAACTCCTAACTTATTACTTGGTGCCGTTCACTATTTATTATTGAAAGGGAATAGTCATGTATTAAAACAATATTATAGTAGTCTTGTTGCGAATCCAGAAAAAAATCTAGAACATGCTTTTCACCATTTTAAAGATTTTTGTAAGCTTCATCGAGAAGAGATAATCGATATTTTAAAAACAAAGCTAGTACAAACAAACGAAGTAAGAAGGTGTACATATTTATATCCGAGTTTTTGTTATATGTTTCATAAAGTTAATAAACCATTAGCTTTAATTGAAATTGGGACAAGTGCGGGTCTACAATTGTTCTGGGATCAATATAGTTATTCATATGGAACAGGAGGAGTATATGGAAATATACATTCTAATGTCCAATTGAAATCAGAAATAAAAGGGGACAATCAGCCATTTTTCTTACCACAAAGTCCACCTGTCATAGAAAGAATCGGACTTGATTTACATATAAATGATTTAAAGAATGAAGAAGATTATTTATGGTTACGCTCACTTATTTGGCCTGAGCATGAAGAACGACTTGAAATGTTTGATCACGCAGCAGCTTGCTTAAAAGAACAATCTGTGAAACTGATAGAAGGGGATGGAGTAGCTCTTCTTTCAGAAGTTGTGGAACAAATTCCAGATGATGCAGTAATTTGCATTTTCCACACACATGTGGCGAATCAAATACCAGAGAGTATAAAACATAACTTAGTAGATAAAGTGAAAGAAATCGGAGCGAAACGCGATGTTTTCCATCTTTATAACAACATGTGGGATAGAGATCTTCATCTTGATTATTTTATAAATGGAAAAGAATATCGTGAAACGGTTGGGGAAACAGATGGTCATGCGCGGTGGTTTAGTTGGAGATTGGAAGATAAGTCGTTATGCTAAAAGTAAAAGACAACTATCATCAGTTGTCTTTTTATTTTCGAATTATAATTCCTCGCTTACTTATTATAACTTATATTTTCAAATCAAAAAAATTACAGAGAGATGCAGCAGAATGGACTATTACTATATTAAGAAAAAGATACAATAGATATCTAAAATGAAACTCAAGTGATGATAACAAATAAATTGTATCTTCATCTGAGTCCTATATTTTCATCTTAATAAAGCAGTGCTTTTAATTCTAATGTATTTTTATTTCAAAGTTGTAACAAAATGATCATTTAATAATGGAGGTTGAAGCTATGAAAAGGTTAGTAATTATTACAGTAGGTAAAACCCATAGTGGGAAAACTACATTTGCAAGAGCTCTAGAAAAAGAGCTAAATAACTGTTTTGTTATGGACCAAGATAACCACGCTGAATTTATAAACACTTTTTATAAGAACTTACAACCGAAACTAGGGCCTAATACTCTTAAGCATGCCCTCTCAAAGCTAATTGTCGATTATGCAAAAGAACACACTGATTTAAATCTTATTATTTGCAACTCAAATCGAAGTCGAAATGGACGAGTGTACTTGCTTGAAGAGTTATTTAATAAAGATGAGTTTATCCGTATTTTGGTTCATTTTGATATTCCTGATGATGTTCTTCTTGAACGAGTTACTCAAAGTAGGCGAAGTACTAATATATTTAGGGGTGCTTATTCTAATTTTGAAGAAGTGCTTGATCGACAACAGACTGAATCTCTACAAGAAGATGTAACTGATCCAGTAGAAGGTGAAGCAGATTATTTATTTGTAATTAAAGACAACGAGGAAGTTGATTTTGTTATTAAAGAAGTTGTTCATATTGCTACATGTTTATCCGTTGTTCGTTGATTATTATTCAGTGATGTTTGAGTTTTACATAAGGTGTACTGATTTAAAAAGAGGAAGTTATAAAGATAATGCGGTGCTATTGCTCGAACAAGTAACAATCGTTTATTCATTTCCCTAAGTCGATTAAAATGCCAAAAAGACTGCTTTTTAATCGAAATTAGTTATTTTTTAGCCATTTTAGTGATAATAGTTTATTTTGCAAACACTACAATACATTAAAAAACGTCAGTCATGTTAGTTTTTTAAAGGGCCAAATTGTTAGGGGAAAGAGGAAATTGAAGGTTCATCTTGAATTTGTAAGTTATACTGGGAGAAAAGGGTTTAATAGAACTAGATTATTCAAATAGTTGAAGTGAAAAAAATACAAGGGGAAAAGTTATGAAACATAAAACACCAGAAAAATTATTTAGGATAGATTGTAGAGATATTTATCTTCAAGAGTTTTCAATTGAAGATGCAGATAGTATTCACAGAATATCAAACCAACCAGAAATATTTAATTTTTTGCCAGACTGGAAATCAACAAAAGAACAGCGGGTTGATTGGGTTACCAATTACGAAATACCAGCAAATAAAGCGTTTCTTGATGCCGCTGTAAATACATCAAACATAGATGGTCATTTTTTAAAACTAGGGGTATTTATTAAGGAAACAGATGAATTTATTGGTTGGTGCTGTACGGGCATAAAAGATGAGCTTCCTTTACCGAATAGAGAAATTATGTATGCTATTTCAAGTGAATATCAAAAGAAAGGTTACGCTACTAAAGCGTCTAAAAGATTGATTGACTATTTGTTTACAAATACAAATTTGGAAGTCATTAACGCAGTAGCTTTAATTAACAACATTTCATCAAATAAAGTAATTGAAAAATGTGGATTTACTTATCTGAGTCAACAGACGATAGAAAACGAACTATATAATCATTATATATTGAATAAGTCAGAGTGGATGAAAAATCATTAAAAGAAAATGTTGTTGTTCCAGAAAAGGGCGCGATTCTGGAATAAGAAAGGACATTACTATTAGTCATATAAAATATGTAATGTTCTTAAAATTATTTATCATATTTAGCGAGAAGACCCCTACCTCAAGCGCGTAACGGTAGGTGGGGGTAGTTCAATTAGGTATTGATAAACTCTTCATCAAAATGGTTTCATTTCTTTTTGGATTAACTTTCTGTTTTATAAAAAAGTTGGATTGTTTCGATGAACTCCATTCCACAAACAACCCTGTTAATGAAGGGGGAGGGGATCTCAACATCGTTTTAGAATTTAAGATGCGAATTTTTTGTTTTTTCCGATAGGCTGAACAATGTTCATTGGAAATACGATAATTTTCCCTGCCAGTTAAAACTGCTACTTCCACTAATTTATTATCTCCCGACAGAAAACTCCCACCTCAAGGAATGGGTAGGACATGGTCCAATGAGTAGGTGGGAGATGAATAGTGGTTAGATAAAAGTCTAATGGTTCTCCTTGCGGAAGAGAACTGACGCAGGAAGAAGTATGCTTACATAGAAGGAATTGTTCCATTATAAAAGTCTTTCCATATGTATACATTTTTGAAGGGTGGCAGAGGAATTTCGACAAAAAAGAAGAAATGATACGAGAGAAGTATTTTTTGAATAGATTATGATATCGTTCTCATGAATATCATGAAAAAAGCATGTAGAAAAACTAAAATAGGAAGTGAGGTGGAAAGTGGTGCTCGTCCATAAAGCGTATAAGTTTCGGATCTATCCTAATGCAGAACAAAAAATACGTATCGCGAAAACAATGGGTTGTTCTCGTTTTGTATTCAATTACTTTTTGGCAAAATGGAATGATAGATATAAAGAAACAGGGAAAGGATTCACCTATGGCACTTGTTCTTCGCAATTACCTGCCCTCAAAAAAGAATTTGTATGGCTCAAAGAAGTGGACAGCACGGCTCTTCAATCTTCTCTTCACAACCTCGCTGACTCGTATTCACGATTCTTCAACAAACAAAACAAAGCACCTCGGTT
>Ga0102589_1001413_pt1 | contig 33069 bp, 32 predicted proteins | sample AraplaMF_Col_mLB_FD_76858 | JGI IMG/M metagenome (GOLD analysis project Ga0102589, IMG submission 76858) | Arabidopsis root microbial communities from the University of North Carolina, USA - plate scrape MF_Col_mLB | ecosystem: Host-associated > Plants > Roots > Endosphere | place: USA...
CGATGCTGCTGGGCGGCGTGATCGGCTTCGAACGCGAATTGAAGAACAGACCGGCCGGCTTCCGCACGCACATGCTCGTCGGCGGCGCGGCGGCGCTGCTGGTCGGGCTCGGTCAGCTGGTGATCATCGACCACCGGCTCGACAGCGAGCTGCGCCTGACCATCGACCCGCTTCGCCTGGTCGAAGCCGTGATCGCCGGCGTGTCCTTCATCGGCGCGGGCACCATTTTCGCCCGACGCGGATCGCAGGTCGTCGTCGGCATCACCACGGCGGCCACGATCCTGATGGTGGCGGTGATCGGCGTGATGTGCGGTTTTCGTTACCACCTGCTGGCCGCGCTGGCGACGGCGCTGACGCTGCTCATCCTCACGGTGATCAACTGGGTCGAGCGGCGCATTCCGGGCGACGCCAAACCAGGCGAAAACAAGACGGACAAGGCGGATTGATGCGCGCGACCACGTCACACGTGAAGCACCGCACGCGATGGCCTCACGAAGCCTTAGCGGCGCGGACCTATGCTGGAGCCCGCTCATGCCGTTTCACGTGATCGCGGACTGCATCACGCGAACGCCGACACGCAACACGCCATGCATTCCACTCGCAAGACGGAGCCCGAACGAATGCGCGATGCCCTGCCCGCGCCCTCGCTGTCGCCCATCCCGCGCCCGGCGCGCGCCGATCCGGTGAGCGCGCAGCCCAACGGCCTCGCGCGCACGGGGCGCATCCTGCGCTTTCTGATGCGCTATCGCGGCACGGGCGTTTTCACCGGGCTGGATCTGCGCTCGTCGGCGCAGATCGCCGGCGAAGTCGACGTCGGCGACCAGCGCCCCGAGCAGTTCGTGAAGGATCTGGAAGCACTCGGCCCCACCTTCATCAAGCTCGGACAGGCACTCTCCACGCGCACCGATCTGGTGCCAGCGCCATACGTCGCGGCACTCACGCGCATGCAGAGCCAGGTCACGCCGGTGGAATTCGATGCGATCCGCACGCAGGTCGAATGCGCGCTGGAACGCCCGATCGAAGAAGTCTTCGCGTGGTTCGACCCGGCGCCGCTGGGTTCGGCCTCGCTGGCGCAGGTGCATCGCGCGCGCCTGCTCGACGGCCGTCCCGTCGCGGTGAAGGTGCAGCGGCCCGGCGTCGCCGAGGAAGTGCGGCAGGACCTCGCGGTGCTCGATTCGATCGCCACCGGCGTGGACCACACCACCGGGCTCGGCCAGCGCGTGCGCTTCTCCGACTGGGTGCACGAGTTCCGCAAGGCGCTCGTCGGCGAACTGGATTACACGCTGGAAGCAGCCAATCTCGAACGATTCTCCGAGCACCTGGCGGCGTATCCCGACTTGCTGATTCCGCGTCCCGTGTGGCCGCTCACGCGGACGCGCGTGCTGGTGATGGATCTGGTCAACGGCGATCCGCTCGATGCGAACGTGCTGGCGCGCGTGCATCCCGACGCGCTGGAACGCCTGTGCGAATCGCTGATGCGCGGCTATCTGGACCAGATGTTCGTGCACGGCGAGATCCATGCCGACCCGCATCCGGGCAATCTGTTGCTCACCGATGACGGCCGGCTCGCCGTGATCGACCTTGGCATGGTCGTGCACGTGCCGCCCCGTCAGCGCACGCGGCTGCTGAAGCTGATGTTCTCCGCCGTGGAAGGCCGCGGCGACGATGCAGCCGACGAAGTCATCGCGCTCGGCACGCGCCTGGAAACCTTCGACGAGGAGCGCTACCTGCGCGAGTCCGGACAGCTCATCGCGCGCTACGCGGCGCATGCGGGGCTGAAGGACCACTCCGAAGGCCGCCTGATGCTCGACCTCACCCGCATCGGCGCGATGTGCGGGCTGCGGACGCCGCCGGAGCTGAGCCTGCTCGGCCGCACGCTGCTGCATCTGGAAGGCGTATGCCGCCTGCTGGCGCCGCAGTTGAACGTGCAGAAAATCATCGAGAGCCACATGCCGTCGATGATCACCGCGCAGATCAGGCGCTCGCTCTCCATGCCGGCCATGGCGGTGGAAGCCGTCGAACTGCAGGCACTGGTGCAGGACGCGCCGCGCAAGCTGTCCTCGGTGCTGTCGCTGCTGGCGGAAAATCGCCTGCAGGTGCGCATCACCGGGCTGCAGGAATCGCGGCTGATGGAGAACCTGCAGAAGATCGCCAACCGCATCGCCGCCGGCGTGGTGGTGGCGGCGTTGATCCTCGCCTCGGCGATGCTGCTGCGCGGCAGCGGCACCGGCGCGCCCAATCGCTACGAGTGGCTGGCACTGGTGTTGTTCCTGGTCGCCACGGCGCTGGGACTGGCGCTGGTGGTGAGCGCCTTGTTGCGCGATCGCAAGGCCAGGCCGCGCGAGGAGCGCGGGCCGCGGACGTGATGTCCCATCCCTTCACTTTGAAGCCCCTCTCCCGCACGCGGGAGAGGGGTTGGGGTGACGCGCGGACACCCTTACGTTCGCGATGTTTGTAGCCCGGGTAAGCGAAGCGCACCCGGGAGCTGTCGACGTCACGGACCCCGGGTGCGCTTCGCTTACCCGGGCTACAGGCATCAGGAACTCACTTCACCTGATTGATCCTCACATGGTTCCCCGCCGGATCGCGGAACGCGCAGTCGCGCACGCCGTAAGGCTGGTCGGTCGGCTCCTGGATCACTTCGGCGCCGCTGGCCTGCACCTTCTCGAACGTGGCGTCGAGGTCTCGGCTGGCCAGGATGATCATCGCGTAGGTGCCCTTGGCCATCATCTCGACAAGCGTGCGGCGCTCCTCGTCGGTGATGCCCGGGGTGATCGCCGGCGGCGTGAGGACGATGTTGGTTTCCGGCTGGCCCGGCGGGCCGACGGTGATCCAGCGCAGGCCGCCGTAATCGACGTCGTTGCGCACTTCGAACCCGAGCGTGTCGCGATAGAAGCCCAGCGCGGCGTCGGGGTCGTTGTGCGGCAGGAAGGTGGAATGGATGGTCAGTTCCATGGCGTTGGCAACTCCTGTGAGAGGTGAAGGACGACCGGGTCAGTCTGCGGCCGGCGCGTCGGCCGGCGCTTCTTCATTCCTGACCGGTTGCGTGCGGATTGGCCGCGTGACCTGTCTGGCCACGCACGGGGGAATGCCTTCGGCGGCGCCGCCCTGCTCGCGCCGGTACGCACCGGGCGGCATGCCGACCAGTTCGGTGAAACGCGTGGTGAAGGTGCCCAGCGAGGCGCAGCCCACGTCGAAACACACCTGGGTGACGCTCATGTCGCCACGACGCAGCAGCGCCATCGCGCGCTCGATGCGTCGCGTCATCAGGTAGCTGTAGGGCGATTCGCCATAGGCCAGCTTGAACTGGCGGCTCAGGTGGCCGGCCGACATGTGCACGCCGCGCGCCAGCGCCTCGACGTCCAGCGGCTTGGCGTATTCGCGGTCGATGCGATCGCGCACGCGCCGCAGGCGCGCGAGGTCGCGAAGGTGGACGGCGTCGGCATCGGGGGGAAGGTTCACGGACGCGATGCTGTCATGCGGCGATGCGGCGACTCAAGGCCGCACCGCCCGTCGGCCACGCGATGCCGGCGCTCGCATTCACTCCGGTCGCGCAGTTGCTTCACGCCCGCGCAATCAGGCCGATGCGATGGTTCGGGTTTCGACCCGTACTGGAGCCTCACCGATGAAAGTCGCGCAGATCATGAACACCGACGTTTTCCTCACGGCGCCTGACCGCAGTATCCGCGAAGCCGCCGAAACCATGCAGCGCATGGACGTGGGGAGCCTGCCCGTTGGCGACGGCGACCGGCTGATCGGCATGGTCACCGATCGCGACATCGCCATCCGCGCCGTGGCCCGTGGCCTCAACGCCGACACGCCCGTACGCGACGTGATGACGCAGGAAATCCGCTACTGCTTCGACGACCAGGACGTCGACGACGTCGCGCGCAACATGGCCGACCTGCAGGTCCGCCGCCTGCCGGTGATCAACCGCGACAAGCGGCTGGTCGGCTTCGTTTCGCTGGCCGACTTCGCGCACGGCGCCGACAACGGCGCGACCGAGGAACTGGTCCGGGGCGTGGCGACGCCACACTGATGCGCGTCCTGCCCGTCGTCTTGATCGCCACGCTGGCCGCCGCCGCAGGCTGCGAGCGCGACACGCCTGCGGTCACACCGCCCGCATCGCAACCCGCATCGACCGATGCGACCGGCGCGGGAACCACGGCGTCGGATACGCATACGGTCGCCGACGAAGTGGCATCGCCCGCCCCTGTTCCACCGCCTGCGCCGGGCGTGTCGCTGGCGCTGGTCGCGGCGGTGGATGAGCATGAGATCGCTGTCGTCGAGCAGGGACGCGACCGGAAACTCGGTGCCGCGGTGCGCGAGTACGCGCAGATGCTCGAACGCGAGCATCGGGAGAACCTCGCCCAGTCGCGCGAATTGAAGGTGGAAGGAAAGCCGATCGAACCGGAGACGACGACGGAAGTCCACGCGCTCATCGGCAAGAACAAGGCGGCGCTGGACGCGCTGGCGAACACGCCGGCAGCCGATTACGAGCACGCGTGGTTGCAGGCGATGGTCGACGGCCACACCGAGGCGCTGGCGATGCTCGACACGCGGTTGATTCCCGCCGCGACGGACGATTCGCTGCGCAATTTCCTGAACAACACGCGCGACCACATGGCGATGCATCTGGAACGCGGGCGGGCGCTGCTCGATGCCTCCAAGGCGCGGTGAGCTGAGAGCCTGAAGGTTCCCGGGTGCTTCGCGTACCCGGGTACGACACCGGGCACGTCCAGCCGCACATCCCTGTGCGGCACCGTGTTTCCCCTTATCGGATCGTCGCGAACCCGAAGCGCGGTTCGGGCTCGTACGAGCGCGGCGCGTGGCGTTCGGACAGGCGCGTCCAGGCCGCCATCGCGACCGGCAGCGCTTCGTTCCAGTCCAGGCGCGAGTTTCCGCGCACGCGGACGTAGCAGAGCTGGAGGCTGTCGGCCATGTCGTCGAAATCCTGGCCGTGGCCGCGCAGGTACGCATCCAGCCCGAGTTTCAGGGCAGGAAGGTAGTCCTCGCTGCGGAATCGCGGGACGTAATTGCGGTAATGCCGCATCCAGTGCTGCACCTCTTCCTCGATGTCCACCGCCTCCACGACCGTCGAATGCTCCCCGTAATACAGCTTCGCGTTCATCTTCTCTCCCTCCGTTTCTTGTCTGCGTCTTCGCCGCGGTGCGTGGAAACCGGCCTCACCGGTGCGGACAAGACAAACAGCAGCAACTTGCGTGCCATGTTTTTAGGGCCACCCGAATCCCGCGAAGGACGTGTGAAAAATCTTCCGTGACATGCCTGTACGGTTCCCTTCGTTGCGCGTGGGCGCCTGTATGGCGTGAAGATCGGGACGTCCACGCTGAAAGTGTTTCGCTCTTCGTTGAATGTTCTTCAAGGCCTCTTAACCTCGCGGCGCATAGGCTGACGGCCTCAAGAGGGAGATATCCAGTGCCGGCATCCTTGTTGATCGTCGACGACGATCGCGACTTCACCGCGTCCGCAGCCGACTTTGCGCGACTGCGCGGTTTCCAGCCCTACGTGGCGCACTCGCTCGAGCAGTCCCGGCAATTCAGCCACCTGCCCCCACTGGACCTGTTGCTGCTGGACCTGGAACTGCCCGACGGCAACGGCATGGACCTGCTCGACGATCCGGCCCTTCCCGAACACGACCATGCGGTGATCGTCACCGGGCAGCCCTCGGTGGAATCGGCGATCCAGGCCGTCTCGCGCCCCGTCTACGACTACCTGCTGAAGCCGCTTTGCCCCGAGCAGTTCGATGCGCTGCTCACGCAGGCGGCGGCGACCTATGCGCGCACGCACAACATGCCGGTGCGCTTCGGGATGGTGGGCGCGTGCGAATCGATGCGGCAGGTGATGGAAGACATCGAGCGCGTCGCACCGTCCGACGCGTCGGTCCTGATCACCGGCGAAAGCGGTACGGGCAAGGAGCTGGTCGCGCGCGCGGTGCATCAGCGCAGTGGGCGCCCCGGTGCGTTCGTCGCGGTCAATGCCGGCGCGATCTCGCCGGAATTGCTGGCGAGCCATCTGTTCGGCCACGAGCGCGGCAGCTTCACCGGCGCCAACTCGCGCCATGCCGGCTTCTTCGAACAGGCGCACGGTGGCACGCTGTTCCTCGACGAAATCACCGAGATGCCGCTGGCGCTGCAGGTCTACCTGCTGCGCGTGCTGGAAACCGGCACCGTGACGCGCGTGGGCGGCACGGAAAGCATTCCGGTCGACGTACGCATCGTAGCGGCATCCAATCGCGATCCGCACGCCGCGCTCGATGCCGGCACGCTGCGCGAGGACCTGTATTACCGCCTCGCCGACTTCACCATCGCCATGCCCAGCCTGCGCGAACGCGGCGAAGACGTGCAGCTGCTCGCCCAGCATTTCCTCGACATCCTCAACGTCCGCCACGCGACGAACAAGCGCTTCGCGGACGGTACCGAGCGCACGCTGCGACGCCACGCGTGGCCGGGCAACGTGCGCGAACTGCGCAGCGCGGTGCAGCGCGCGTTCCTGGGCACCGACGACGGCGTGCTGCGGATGCGTCCGAACTCGCGACGCACGCGCGCCAGCGATGCCGATCCGGGTTCGGTGGTCTTCGCCGTAGGCATGACGTATGCGGAAATCGAGCACGAAATGCTCAGCCGCACCCTCGCCTATTTCGACAACGACCGCACGCGCACCGCGCGCGCACTTGGCGTGAGCGTGCGCACGATCCACAACCAGCTCGCACGCCTGCGCACGCGCGACGCGGACGCTTGAGCATGGCGCTGGATGAGGAAGCCGAACGTCGCTGGCGTCATGGGCTTCGCAACGAACTGAACGTGGTCACGATGGCCGTGTCCACCGCGCTGGCGATGATCGACCACGGCGCCGAACCCGAGCGCGTGCGCGAGCATCTCAAGCGCGCCGAAGCCGGTTGCCGGCGATGCCGCGACCTGGTGATGGACCCCCACGATCTGGCCGGCGACAACGATGCATGACGAGAAAGGCCCGCGATTCGCGGGCCTTTCTGGGTTGCGCGTGGACGCTCCGGTCAGTGCTGAGACGTCCCTTGGTCGTTGCCGCTTCCGCTACGGGTCGATGAGGAGCCGCTCGCGCTGGTTCCGCTGCTGGCCTGGCGAGATGACGACGAACGCCCCTGCTGCGACGAGGTCGACGATTCGCCCGCACGCTGCTCGCTGCCCGAACGCTGCGACTGAACCTGGATGCGGTTGTCGACCTGCTTCACGCCACTGCTCGCATCGGCGAGGTCTTCGGCACGATGCTTCATCCAGCGCTCGGCGACCGTGCCTTCCAGGGTGATCACGCCGTTGACGCAGCGCACGGTGATTTCGGTGGCGTCGAGATAATCATCCTCGGTCAGGCGTTCGTTGATGTCTTCGAGCAGGCGCTCGTCCGACCGCGTATACGAACGCGGGCCCATGCCGCGATAGTTGCGGCCGTAGTCGCCGCGCGACGTGCCCGAGGCCGAACGCTGGCTGCCGGTGCCGTAGGCACGGCCGCCCTGCGCATCGCTCGCGTAGCCGGTCTGGTAGCCGCTGGAACCGTACTCGCTGCCATAGGCCTGCTGGTCCGCATACCCGGACGAGAGGCCATAACCCTCGCCGTAGCCGCGTTCCCAGTTGCGATTGCCGGCTTGGCGTCCGGCTTCGCCGCCTTCGTAGCCGCGGTATTCGCGGCCGCTGCCGTAGCCGTGCGAGCCGGAACTGTGTTCGCCCTGCCCGTAAGCCTGCGTTCCGTAGCCGCGCTGGTTGCCGAAATCCTGCTGCTGGTTGCCGTAACGCCGCTGGCTGCCGTATTCGGTGCCTTGGGCGCGGTTACGGCCCTGGCCGCCGTAGTCGTCGCCGTATTGTTGCGACCGGTAATTCTGGGCGCCGTAACCCTGGCCGCCGCCGTATTCGCGGTTGCTGCCGTAATCGCCATGGCCCCGATCGCCGAACTGCCCGCTGAAAGCGCGCTCGCGTCCGTAGTCGCTGCCGTAGCGTTCGAATTCATTGCTGCCCTGCGCACCGTAAGTGCCCTGCTCGCCCCAGCGCTGCGATTCGCGCCTGCCCTGCGACCAGTCCTGTTCGTCGCGGCCCATGCCGCTGGCGTACTGGCGACCCATGCGCCCGCCGGCTTCGTAATCGCCCGCGTAATGGCCCTGCGTGCGGCCGGAACTGGTGTCGTCCCAATCCTCGCCTGCGCCCCAACGGCGCGTTCCGTGCCCGTAGTCGGACTGCCCGGCTGTGCCGGATTCGTGGCGCTGCTGACGCAGCCGCTCTTCGTACCGCCTGGAAGCATCACGCTCGTTCATCGTTTCTCTCCTTCCACTCAACCAAGCACGTCCCGTTTCCAGGGCGCGCGCGCCCAGCCGCATCGCGTCCTGCGCAACGGCCTTCAATTCACCGGTTCCCGATCGCTCGTCGGTCACTGGACTACCCTCCTGTGGATGTGGATGTGCCGCATCGCTGACTTGATGCGTGCGTCGGATCGGTCGCGCAGCGTCGGCATGCGCCCGCAGGCGGACTGTGCCGCGAGGGATGTAAAAACCGCGCGGACATCGTTCAGCGACGACGTAACAAGTTTCGGATGCGAGGTCGGATTTATGCGTGGATGCGCGCCATCGCCGCTTCGATGTGGAAGCGTTCCGCAAGAGACATGCCAGCGCGCGATCGCACCAGACGCGACCGCAAGCGCATCGCCGCGCGGAAAATTTTCCGTCGGCGAAATTGTTTCAGGTCAGCGTTGCGCGCCTGTGTCGAAGGCTTTACGCGATGGACGCGTTGCGTCGTGCACGGTCGCGAGGCGGTGACGAACGCGTGATATCGCGCATGCGACGACGCGCTGAATGCGTCGTTGCCCGCAGCGTTATCGTGGCTTCACGCTGCCGTTGTCTTCCTGCAGCGCGGGCTTGAACGGAATGTCCGGCGGCGGACGCGCTTCGGCCGGCTGGTCGTTGAGGTTCGGATCGTTCAGGCCGCAACCACCGCCGAAGCTGAGCATCGACACCACGCATTCGATGCGCTTGTTCGTGCCGGGGATCGGAATGGTGACCTTCTGGATGCCCTTGCGCACCCATTCGGCGAGCAGCGTTTCGCTGGGCACCCAGTACTTGTCGAACGAGGTGGGTTCGAAATCGACCGGCTTGCGCTTGAGCCAGGTGCCGGAGCGGTCGAGGTCGCGGATTTCCTGTGTGATCGCGCCCGGCGGCTGGTTCGGCGATGCCGAGCCCGTCGCTTCGGGCACGCGCAGGCTGCCGTCGCTGTTGTACAGGCCGGGCGTGACGCCACGCTGGCCGCCCGGTGCGTTGCGCGTGCTGTCGCCCCAATCGTCGCCGCGACGCGGCGTGGACCATGTGCCGGGCGATGGCGTCGGCGCAGGACCTGCGCCGGCCGTGGACGGCTGCGTGCCGCGTCCTGCCGCAGCGGGCGCAGTGCCCGATGGCGCCGTGGCTGAAGGTGCGGACGTTGCACCCGGTGCCGCGGGAGCGGAGGACGCAGCGGTTGAGGGCGCAGTGGATGCAGCCGTCGAAGGCGCGGGAGCCGGTGCGGTGGAGGTCGCCGTGCCCGTTTTGGCAGGGGACACGGCCGCCGGAGCTGGAGCTGGCGACGCAGGCGTCGGCGGCGTCGGCACTTCACGCGTGCGCACGGTCTGCTCGGTGGTGCGGACTTGCGGCGTCGGCACCGTCGGTTCGGGCAGCGTGGGCATCAGCACGCGCGGCAACGGCGCGGGCACTTCGCGCACCGTGATGTCGCGCGTGCGTTGTTCGATCGTCGGCGTGGCGATCTCGCGCGGCGCGATCTCCGGCCGCAGCGGCTGCACCGGTTCGGCGACGTCGGTCGTGCGCACCGGCGGCACCGGCGTGCGCAGTTCGGGCGCGGCCAGCGAGGGCTGCGGCGGCTGGCGACGCGTCGGCGGAAGCACGAACACCTGCGGCGCATCCGGCACCGGCTCGCTTACCGTGACGGGCTGCTCGACCGGCGGCGGTGTCGGCGGCGGCAATTGCGGCTCGGGCACGTCGCGTTGTGCGACATCCGGCAACGGGGCGTCGATCGTCGGTTGCGGCAATGCGGGCGCAGGCACCGACGGCGCCTGTTGCGGCGCCGGCTGCGCGGCGGCCGCCGGTTGCGCGGGTGCGGGTTGCGAAGGCGCCTGCGTGGCCTCGGGTTGCTGCGTGGGCTGCGCCGCGCCACCACCGGGTTCCTTCGGCGTGCCGGTGCCGACGTATTCGATCATCGTCACGTCCTCGCCCTGCGGCGGCGGCGCGCTGACGGCCATGAAGCGCAGGTACATCAGGTACAGCAGCAACGCGCTGAAAATGATGTGCCACAGGATCGTGAACGTCGCGGCGAACCAGTGCGTGCGGCGGTCGTACTTGTCCCAGCGATCGGCATCGCGCGACCAGTCCTGGCGCATCAGCGTGGTGAACGCCTGCCAGCGCGTCAGGTCGCGCAGGCGTCGCGGGCGGTCGGTGAGCGGTCGTTGCAGGAAGACGGCGATGATCGCGTCCACGGTCGCGCCACGTACCGCGCCGACGCGCTCGGCCATGCCGTCGAACCACGCCTGCCAGCCCGGTGGAAATTCGCCGGGCTTGCGACGCGTGTGCGGCGCTACGAGCTGCAACCTTCGTTGCAGTGCGTGGATGAGATCGGCGGCGGAGAACATCTACGTCGCCGCGTCCGGATCAGGCCGCGCTGTCGCGGCGGATGTAGGGTGCGTCGCCGCTGTCGTGGTCGGTCGCATCGCGCACCGCCGTCACGCCGGGCACCTTGCTCAGCAGGGTTTTCTCGATGCCCTGCTTGAGCGTCACATCGGCCATGCCGCAACCGTGGCAGCCACCACCGAAGCGCAGCACCACGACACCGTCGGCCGTGACTTCCTGCACCGACACATGGCCGCGGTGCGAGGCGAGCTGCGGGTTGATCTCCTGTTCGACGATCCAATGCACGCGCTCGACCAGCGACGCCGAATCGGCCGGCGCCTCGCCCTTGATCTTCGGCGCACGGATCTGCAGCTGGCCGCCGGTGGACTGGGTTTCGTAGTCGATTTCCGCGCCGTCGAGGAACTTCACGCTGGCCGCGTCGAGCCAGATCGTGAAGCCGTCGCAATCCACGGCCCACTCGTCGCCCTGCAGGTCGCCGGGTTCGGCGAATTCCAGGCGCACGTCGGCGCGCGGCGTACCGGCATGCACCGCGGCAAGGCGAACGCCAAGCCCGGGCAGGGACTCGCGCTCGATCAGCTTGCGGAAATGACGCTGGGCGGATTCGGAAATATTGATCATGGCGCTATTCTACCGGGGTCCACGCATTCAGATGGCGCGGCCGTCACCTTCGATGGCCGACGATGCGTTCCATTCAGTCGGCCTAGTCGTCGGCGCCCTCCCGCAAGGAGCCTTACGTCGTGAACGACCTCATTCCCCTGTCCCAGGCCCATTGCATCGCCCGCCGCGGCAGCGAGCACCGCCTCAGCGAGGCGCGCGTGCGCGAGCTGATGCCGCAGATCCCGGGCTGGGAAGTGGTCGAGGACGGTCATGCCATCGCCAAGACGTTCCGCTTCGGGAATTACTACGAAACCATGGCCTTCGTGAACGCCCTGGCGTTCGTGGCCCATCGCGAGGACCACCATCCCGACCTGGGCGTGCATTACGACCGCTGCGTCGTGCGCTATTCGACCCATGACGTCGGCGGCCTGAGCGAGAACGACTTCATCTGCGCCGCCAAGGCCGAAACCCTCGCCGCCTGAATTCAAGTGGAGGCTGCCCGCATGGATTTCCCCCGTATCCGCATCGCGCTCCTGACCGGTTCGGTGGTGTGCATCGCCGCCGCATGCCAGCCGCAGCAGCCCCCTGCCCCGACGGTGCCTCCGACCGAATTGCTGGCCGTGGACACGCCCCCGCCGGGCTATCCCGAAGAACTCGCCTGCGACAATATCGGCGGCCAGGTGATCCTGGCGATGACGATCGGCGTGGACGGCAAACCCAGTTCGGTCGAAGTCTTCCGCAGCAGCGGCGCGGCCGCGCTCGACCAGGCCGCGAAGGAAGGCGTGCGCACCTGGATCTTCAAGCCCGCGACCCGCGACGGGAAGCCGCAGCCCTCGCGCCTGCAGGTGCCGGTGAACTTCAACCCGCCGCAGGAGCGCCCGCAGTCGTGCTTCGTGCTGGACGAGAAGCGCCGCCGCGGCGGTTGAACCTCACGCGACCTGCTTGGACCAAGGCTTGATCTTCTCGATCTCCGCGCCGTGCAGGTCGCGCTCCACCGCGATCTCGTAATCGCGCTGCAGGTTGATCCAGAACGCATCGGACTGTCCGAAATAACGCGACAGGCGCAACGCCGTATCGACCGAAACGGCGCGACGACCGGCGAGGATTTCGCCGATGCGCGTCTGCGGCACCGCGATGTCGCGCGCGAGCCGGTAGGCGGTGATCTCCAGCGGCCCGAGGAATTCCTCCTTGAGCACTTCGCCCGGATGGGGATAGGGAACGGTACGCATGGCTTGCCTCGGTGATTGTCGTGCGGGTGCGGATCAGTGGTAATCGACGATCTCGACCTCGGCCGGGCCTTTCGCGGTCCATGCGAAGCAAAGCCGGAAGCGGTCGTTGATGCGCATGCTGGATTGGCCGACGCGATCGCCCTTGAGCACTTCAAGCCGGTTTCCGGGTGGGACGCGCAGATCGTCCAGATCGCCGGCGGCGTGCAGCATCGCCAGTTTGCGCAGCGCGACCGTCTCGACCTGGATGAAACGCCGCACGCGGCGCCCACGGAAAAGGGCTTCGGTGTCTTCGCAACGGAACGACTGGATCGCCATGCGCAAAACACTAACGCTCGGCGTTAGCATACGCCAAGCGTGACTATTTCCCAGTGCCGCCCGTCGGTATGGCAGGGCTCAGGCCAACCGGTCGAGGACGTCGATCAATTCCGGCGCGAGCGGCGCGTTGAGCAGGTACGGCGTCTTCCCGTCGTCCAGCGCGAATTCCAGCGTCGAGGCGTGCAGGAACAGGCGCCTCAGCCCGGCCTGGTCGCGCAGGCGCTTGTTCGCCTCGACCTCGCCGTACTTGTCGTCGCCCGCGACCGGATGGCCGATGTGCTGGGCGTGGACGCGGATCTGGTGGGTGCGGCCGGTCTCGATCCGCACCTCGCAGTAGGACTGGCCGCCGCGACGTTCGAGCACCTTGAAGTGGCTCAGCGACGGCTTGCCGGCCGGATTCACCTGGACGTGCCGCTCGCCGCCCTGGCGCAGGCCGATGTGCAGCGGGGCATCGACCGTCATCACGCCATCGGGCATGCGGCCCGTCAGCAGCGCGAGGTAACGCTTCGAAATGCCGCCGTCCTCACGCATCAGCGCCTGCATCTCGGTCAGCGCCGAACGCTTCTTGGCGACGATGAGCAGACCCGAGGTGTCGCGATCGAGCCGGTGCACGAGTTCCAGCGTCTGCCCCGGTCGCAGCGCACGCAGCGATTCGATCGCGCCGTGGCTGATCCCGCTGCCGCCATGACTGGCCAGGCCGGAGGGCTTGTTGAGCGCGAGCAAGCGGGCATCTTCGAAGACGATCGCCGCTTCCAGCGCGTCCAGCAGGCCTTTCGGCGGCGCCGGACGGTCACCGGTTTCTCCCAGGCGAACCGGGGGGATGCGCACCTCGTCGCCGCCTTCGAGCTTCCGCTCGGCCTTGGCGCGGCCGCCGTTCACCCTGACCTGCCCCGATCGCACGATCTTGTAGACCAGCGAACGCGGGGCGCCTTTCAGCTGGCCCAGCAGGAAGTTGTCCAGCCGCTGGCCGGCGCGGTCGTCGGGCACGCGAACGGTGCGGACCTGGCCGGCATCGTTTGCCGGACGCGGCACCGGGCCGGTCCTGCCCGGCCTGTTGTTGGGGTCTGAATGGGTCATCCTGCGGGGGTTATCTGTTACACTCGCGACGCGAGATAAGGTTTTGATTTCGCAGGAAGTTGCACTCCAGAGGCCGAAAGCCCTTTCCTGCGATTCCGGTCCGCGCCTAGCCACTGCCCCCGGGGCAGCCATGTTAGCAGCGATGGCCCGGCGGAACCCGAACTCGCCGGAGCGGGTCAAACCGCCCGTGATGAACACGTCCCGTGCGGCCTCGTGCCGCCGGTCCCTAGTTGTCCAGAAGAAACAATTAAGCGCTCCCGCGGCGTGCCGTGGTGTCGTAGCGCTGGAAAACTTGAGGCCGCAGCGCCAGGCCCCGCACCTTGTGCGACCGGCGCGCGGCTTGCGGTATCCAGAGGCGAAACGCCCCACGGCGTTCCGCGGCTGCAGGACGCATGCGTCCTGCGCCGACCATCGCGCAGGAGCGCGCGAGGAACGCAACAATGAAGCGAATGCTGATCAACGCGACGCAGGCGGAAGAACTGCGCGTTGCCATCGTCGACGGCCAGACCCTGTACGACATCGACATCGAACAGCCGGCCAAGGAACAGAAGAAGTCCAACATCTACAAGGGCCGCATCACCCGGCTCGAACCTTCCCTCGAAGCGGCCTTCGTCGAATACGGCGCCGAGCGCCACGGCTTCCTGCCGCTGAAGGAAATCTCCCGCGATTACTTCCAGGCCGGCGTCGACCACAACAAGGCCGGCCTGCGCGAACTGCTGCGCGAAGGCCAGGAAATCGTCGTCCAGGTCGACAAGGAAGAACGCGGCAACAAGGGTGCGGCGCTGACGACGTTCATCTCGCTGGCTGGCCGCTACATGGTGCTGATGCCCAACTCGCCCACCGCCGGCGGCGTCTCGCGCCGCATCGAGGGCGAGGACCGCGCTGAACTCAAGCGCGCCATGGATGCGCTGAACATCCCCGACGACATGGGTGTGATCATCCGCACCGCCGGCGTCGGCCGCGATGCCGAGGAACTCCAGTGGGACCTGGATTACCTGCTCCAGGTCTGGAAGTCCGTCGCCGAGGCCGCGCTGGGCAAGCCGGGCACGTTCCTGATCTACCAGGAATCGCGCCTGATCATCCGCGCCCTGCGCGACTACATGCGCCCGGACATCGGCGAGATCCTCGTCGACACGCCGGAGATGTACGCCGAGGCGCGCGATTTCGTCGAGCAGGTGATGCCGCACAACCTGCGCAAGCTCAAGCACTACACCGACGACACGCCGCTGTTCAACCGCTTCCAGATCGAATCGCAGATCGAGAACGCCTACGAGCGTGAAGTCCGCCTGCCCTCCGGCGGCGCGCTGGTCATCGACCAGACCGAAGCACTGACCGCGATCGACGTGAACTCCGCGCGCGCCACCAAGGGCGGCGACATCGAGGAAACGGCGTTCAACACCAACCTGGAAGCGGCCGAGGAAGTCGCGCGCCAGATGCGCCTGCGCGACCTGGGCGGCCTGGTGGTGATCGACTTCATCGACATGTCGTCGAACAAGCACCAGCGCGAAGTCGAGAACCGCCTCGCGCACGCGCTCAAGCAGGACCGCGCGCGCGTGCAGATCGGACGCATCTCGCGTTTCGGCCTGCTCGAACTGAGCCGCCAGCGCCTGCGCCCGAGCCTGGGCGAATCCAGCCAGCTGGTCTGCCCGCGTTGCGAAGGCCACGGCCGCATGCGCAGCGTGGAGTCGCTGTCGCTGTCGATCCTGCGCCTTGCCGAAGAACACGCGATGAAGGAAAACACCGGCCAGGTGCTGGTGCAGGCGCCGACCGAGATCGCCAATTACCTTCTGAACGAGAAGCGCCGCGCGCTGAGCGAGATCGAGAAGCGCCACGACGCGCCGATCGTCATCGTCGCCGACGAGCAGCTGCACACCCCGCACTACGAAGTCACGCGCATCCGCGAGAACGAATTGGGCGAGGAATCCAACAAGCCCAGCTACCAGCGCGGCACCCCGCGCAAGCTGCCGACGCATTCGCTGACCAAGGCGCACCTGAATATCCCGGCCGCGCCGGTGGTGACCAACGTCAAGCCGGCCCAGCCCGCCCCGCTGCGCGAACCGCGCGAGCAGCAGGCCGCCGCGCCGGCGCCCGTCCCCGCTCCGGCACCGGTCGCGGCACCGACGCATTCGGTCGGCGTGGTCGAACGCATCCTGCGTTTCTTCCGCGGCGGCAGCGCGCCGATCGCGGTGGCGCCTGCTCCGGCCGCGCGTCCGCAGGACAACCGTGGCGGTCGCAATGAACGCAACGAGCGTGGCGATCGCAATGCGCAGCGTCGAGATGGTCGCAATGGCAAGCAGGGCCGCGACGGCCGTCGCGACGAGCAGCAGCCGCGTCGCGAAGAACAGCGCCGCGACGAGCAGCGCCGTGACGAACAGCGCCGCGAAAAGCAGCCGCAGCAGGCCCAGCAGCCTAAGCAGCCCAAACAGCAGCAACAGCAGCAACAGCAGCAGCCCAAGCAACAGCAGCAGCAACAGCCCAAGCAGCCCAAGCTGCAGCAGCCGCAGCAGTCGCAGCAGTCGCAGGGTGAAGAGCGGATCCAGTCTCAGCAGCCGGCCGCGGAAGCGCGTCCGCCGCGCAACGAACCCAGGCCGGCACCGGTCAAGGTCGAAGCGAAGCCGGAAGCCGCCAAGGTCGAAACGCCGGTGACGCCGGCCACGACGGCCGCGGACGTTGCGCTGATCGCACCGGCTGTCGTCGCTGCCGCAGCGGTCGCCACGGATACGACCGAAATCGCAGCACCCGTCGTCGCCCAGGCCGGTGAAGCCGTCGCCAATGCCGATGCCCCGCAGGGCGAAGGCACGGGCGAAGGCGGCAGCCGTCGCCGTCGCGGTCGTCGCGGTGGTCGTCGCCGTCGTCGCGGTGGTGGCGAAGCCGCTGCGTCGAGCGATGAAACCCAGCTGCACGACGAGCATGACGAAGCCGGTTTCCTCGATGACGAGGATGACGCCGCGGAAACCACGCAGCACGGCGAAGGTGCCGCACCAGCACCGGCCGCGCAGCGTTCGCAGCCGGAGTTCGACTTCGACGACGAACCCGCCGTGCCGGCCCCGGCCGTGCCGTCGGACGTGACGCAGACGCCTGCGCCGACCCACGTTGCCCCGGCCGCTCCGGCTCCGGTTTCGACGCCTGCGCAGGCAGCTGTCGCGACGGTTGCCGCCGCCACGACCATCGCCGTCGAAGCCGTCGCGCCGAAGGCCGAGCCGTCCGCGCCCGTCGCGGCCGCCCCGGAACCGGATGCCCCGGCCGTGGTCGTCGAGCAGCCAGTGGTGACGCCGGAACCCGTTCCGGAACCGGAAAAGGTCGAGTCGCCGGTGGTGATCGATCCGGTCCCCGTTGCGCCGGCCGAAGACGCACGTCCGCAGCAGCAGGCCGAGGCCGAAGTGACCGACTCGCGTCCGCAGTCCCCGGCGCAGTCCGCCACGACCCTCGCCGCCAACGGCGACGTGCCGCGCACCGCCGGCCTGTTCGACTCGCTGCCGCACGACACGCGCGCGCCGGCCGCGGAAACCGCGCCCGTCCCGGCGCCGGTGGACGCCTCGGTCGCAGGCGAAGCAAAGGCCGATGAAGCCGCGCCGGAAATCGCGCCGGTCGCCGCCGACACGGACGAGGCCATCGCCTCGCCCGCCGAAGCCGCCGCCGAGCACGTCCACGCGGCAACGCAAGGCGATGGCGAACGCAAGCAGGATTCCGGGCACGTCTGATCGCTCGGCCTCATCGCTATCGCTGAAGACGAAGACCGGCTGCCCCAGGGCAGCCGGTCTTGTTTTTGGATGGAGCTATCGATACCGCGGCGATCGCGACGCAGCATCGCGGGGCAATCAGATGGCCCGCGTCGGGTCCATGATCCCGTACCGGCTTGCCAGCCGCGCCAGCGCGATGGTGTCGTTGATGTCCAGCTTCTCGAACAACCGCGCCTTGTGCGTGTTGACCGTCTTCGCGCTCAGGCTCAGGCGCTTGGCGATGGCGTCCTGGCGCAGGCCCTGGATCAGCATCAGCGCGATTTCCATCTCACGCGGCGACAGCGTGTCGAACGGCGAAGCGCCGCCATCGAGGCCGGCGAGCGCGAGGTTCTGCGCGATGCCGCTGGCGAGGAAACGCTTGCCGCGCGCGACTTCGCGGATGGCCCGCAACAACTCCGCCGCATCGCCGCCCTTGCCCACGTAACCCGATGCGCCGGCTTCGAGCAGGCGCTTTGGCATCGGCCCGTCCTGCAGGACCGACACGATGATCACGCGCGGGCCCTGCTCGCTCTTTACGATGCGCTCGGTCACTTCAAGGCCGCTCAGCCCCGGAAGGTGCAGGTCGCACAGCACCACATCGGGTTTGAGCTTGCGGATCAGCGGCAACGCTTCTTCGCCGCTCTCCGCGTCGCCGACCACCTCGATGTCGTTCTCGGACGACAGGATGAGGTTAAGGCCGGTTCGCACCAGCGCATGGTCGTCGATGATGAAAACCCGGATCTCCATTCCTGCTCCCGTTGGTAGGCGCGTGCCGTGCCGTGATGGATGGCCTTCCGGCCCATTCCAAGTCCCCTGGCATGGGGCACACTGAACCCGATTCTAATCGGGGACCCCACTCATGCACCGACTGTTGGTTGCGACGCTTCCAATCCTTTTTCTCAGCGCCTGTGCGACTTCCGATGTCGCCACCACCTCCCACACCGCCTCCAGCCCTGCGCACCCCACTCCGCCGGCCGCCACGCAATGGCTCTCCGACGTGCGCACCATCAGCGATGCCGGCGAGAACGCGCAACGCCGCGACGCCATCGGCGCCCGCCTGGACGCGTTGGACCTCACCTGGCGCAAGGCGCCGTTCGAAGCCAACGGCAAGGCCGGCATGAACCTGATCGCCGACGTCGCAGGTCCGGCCGATGCCCCGCTGCTGCTGATCGGCGCGCATTCGGACCGCGTCGCCGTCGGCCACGGCGCGACCGACAACGCCTCCGGCAGCGCAGCGGTGCTCGCGCTGGCGCAGCGCTTCCAGCACCAGCCGCTGAAGCACCACCGCGTCGCCGTTGCCTTCTGGGACCTGGAGGAAGAAGGCCTGCTCGGTTCCAAGGCGTATGTCGCCGACGCTTCGACCAAGCCCGCGTTGTACGTGAACTTCGACGTATTCGGCTGGGGCGACACGCTGTGGATGATGGCGCCGGATCAGGCGCAGCCGGCACTGGTCGAGAGCAGCCGCGCGGCCACGCAGGCGCTCCGACTGGGCTTCTCGCCGGGCGAGAAGTATCCGCCGACCGATCACCTGCCCTTCCTGCGCGCCGGCTGGCCGGCGGTGTCGTATTCGCTGGTCGGCGCCGCGGAGATCACGCAGGTGCTCGATGCCTATGCCGGCAAGAAGGCCCATCCGCCGGCCAAGGTCATGCAGGTGATTCACACCGACAAGGACGTGCTCGACCAGGTCGATGCGCAGGCCGCCGTGATCGGCGTGGATGCGGTCGAACGTGCGCTGCGCGACTGGGACGCGAGGGCGGCCACGAGCGCGCCCGCCACTACGACGTCCGAAAACGGCCGGTAACGCACACGCGCCGCTGCGAATATCGATTCCCCACAAAACGTCTCAAGAGGCCTTCGATGCACACGCGCAATGACGACCACGCGTCCCGTTTCCGCACGCTGCATACGCAGGGCGTGCTGCGCCTGGCCAACGCGTGGGACGCAGGTAGCGCGCGCCTGATCGAAAGCCTCGGCGCGCCCGCCATCGCCACCACCAGCGCGGGCGTGGCGTGGGCACGCGGTTACGTGGATGGCGACGCCTTGCCGATCGAGCGCCTGCTCGACACGGCGAAGGAAATCGCACGCGTGATCCGCGTGCCGCTGAGCGTGGACATGGAAGGCGGCTATTCGGACGATCCGGCCGTCGTCGCGGCCAATGTCGTGCGCGCGGCGGAAACCGGCGCGGTCGGTATCAACATCGAAGACGGCGGCGGATCGCCCGACGCGTTGTGCGCGAAGCTGTCGCGCATCCGCGACGCGCTGGCCTCGCGCGGGCTCGACGTCTACGTCAACGCACGCACCGACGTGTACCTGCGCGGGCTGGCGCCGCCGGAAGCGCGCGTGGCGATGGTGCTCGAACGCGCCGCGCGTTACCGCGAAGCCGGGGCCGACGGCCTGTTCGTGCCCGGCGTGACCGAGGCCGGCGCGATCGGCGACATCGCCTCCAGCGCAGGCCTGCCGCTCAACGTGATGCTGCGCCCCGGCCTGCCGCCGCTGGAGGAAATGGAAGTCCTCGGCGTGCGCCGCCTCAGCGCGGGCTCGGACATCGCCGAAGCGGTGTTCGCACACGTTGGCGCGCTCGCCAATGCCTTCCTGCAGGACGGCCGCGTCGTGCCGGGCGAGCGCATGGCGTACGGCGCGATCAACGCGTTGTTTTCAGAAGTTCGCCCATCAGCCTAGAAGCCGAAATGGCAGCGGGAATATTCTGTCTGCAATGATCCAATAAGCGCCAAGCAAACGTATGAAACAGGACCGGCGCATATCGCTACGATGGCGGCTTTCAAGGGATGAAGTCGAGACAAGCACGGAATAAAAGCCATCGCCATGACTGTCGCAGCTAGAACTACCAATGTTATTGGCCAGAATTTTGCCGGAAGAAGTACTGCGAAGAGCAAGCCCATCGCACCACCATCTGAATTGGCAGGACACCGTTGTACGCCGTAGCCAACAAATCCAGCCACCCATGCAAAGACGAGTCCCAGAAGAAGAATTGGATGGGACACTAGAAAGGCGGCCTTCTTCGATACTTTGTTCAATTGGCAGTCCCTTTGTAGCCGGAGACTGCAAAGCATCTCGATGCTTGGAGATGAGAACTATCGGAACCGTCTGAAAGGGATCAGTTCAATTGCGAAGACGGCATCAGCAACACGCGACGGGGGAATGTCCCCGTTAGATCGTGTCGTCTATCGCGGCCGGATTTCCACCAGCTGAATGGTCCAACCTTTGCAATCCGCATCGTTCACCCATCGCTCGACCGACGAAGGCACCGGAAGCAGGAATGCGTCGCAGTCCTCGATCCAAAGCGCGATCGCTTCGGCTGCATTCGTGATCGCCTCTTCCAATGTGTCGCCTGCCGAAAAACAGCCGGGCAGATCTGGAACCATCACGCCGAATGCATGCGTGTGGTCGCCGTGTTGGATCGCGATGGGATAGTGCATTGACGCCTCCTAAAGGCCGGCTTGCTTGCGCATTTGGTGGACCAGGCCAACGACCAGCCCCCGCGGCGGAGGATATTCAGTCGTCAATCGACTGGAGCAAAGCGGCGCAAGCCATTGACTGAGAAGAAGTCGCAGTCCGTGATACGGCGCCGCGCTTTCATCGGCCCAAGCCCGGGCTTGCCCGCGGCCACGAAGGTAAATAGATTTTTACCTCTGTCAGGCCCGTATCGATGTCCGACCTCACCGCTCGCCAGGCGCAGATCCTCGCCTTCATCCAGGACCACACCGACGCCGAAGGCTTGCCGCCGACGTTGCAGCAGATCGCAGATGCGTTCGGCTTCCGCCAGGCCTGCGCGGCGCACAAGCACGTAAAGCGCCTGGAACAAGCCGGGCATCTGCAGGTGCGGCCGAACCAGGCGCGCGGAATCCGGCTGCCTTCGTCGCGATCTTCGCGACAGGACGACCGCCTCACCCTCGCCGTCCTCGGCCGCGTTGCCGCCGGTGCGCCGATCGGAGCCGATGCGGCGATCGAACGCGCGCTGCACGTCGACCGCGCGCTGTTCGCCACCGTGCCCGACTACCTGCTGCGCGTGCAGGGCGATTCGATGCGCGAGGAAGGCATATTCGATGGCGACCTCGTCGCGGTGAAACGCGCGTCCGATGCGCGCGACGGACAGATCGTCATCGCGCGCATCGACGAGGAAATCACCATCAAGCGCCTGGAGCGCACGACGCGCGGCATCCGCCTGTTGCCGCGCAATCCCGATTACCCGCCCATCGACGTGCCCCCCGGCAGCGATTTCGCCATCGAAGGGCTCTACTGCGGCCTGGTGCGCACCGACTGATGGGCGCACAGGTCGTCCCGCTCGAATCGTTGTTGTCCGCGCGCACCGTCTGGCGCGCGGGGCGCCAGGCCGCGCCTGCGCCGCTGGGCGAATCGACCGGCTTCGCCGCGCTCGATGCATTGCTTCCGCACGGCGGCTGGCCGCACAAGGCGTTGACCGAGCTGCTGATTCCAGCCGAAGGTGTGGGCGAACTCACGCTGCTGATGCCCACCCTCGCGCGCATGACGCAGGCCGGCCGGCTGGTCGCGCTGATCGCGCCGCCGTTCTGTCCGTATGCGCCCGCATGGCAACGCGCAGGCGTCGATCTGCGATACCTGGAGATCGTGCAGCCCGCCATACAGAGCGGATCGCGCGGCGCGCTGTGGGCCTTCGAACAATGCCTGCGCAGTGCCGCGTTTTCGGTCGTGCTGGGCTGGCCTTCCAGCGCCGATGGTCCGTCGCTGCGGCGATTGCAGGTCGCGGCCGATACCGGCGAATGCCTCGGCTTCGCCGTGCGCGACAGCAGGCACGCCGACAACCCCTCGCCCGCCGCACTGCGCATCGAGCGCGTGCAGGACGACTGGCGCATCCGCAAATGCCGCGGCGGCCAGGTCCCTTCGCAAGGATTCGCGCCGCCTTCGCACACCGCCTTGCCGGGCTGAGGTCGCATCGTGCTCTGGGCCTGCATCCGCCTGCCGCATCTGGCGCTCGACGCCGTTCTTCGCGACGTCGACGACCCCGCGCGTCCGCTCGCGCTGGTTACCGGCCCCGCGCAGTTGCGCACGCTGCATTCGGTGAATGCCGCTGCCGCACAGGCCGGGCTGCGTCCCGGCATGCGTCTGTCCGCCGCGAACGCGGTGTCCGCCGAAACGGCGCTGCACGACCACGACCCGCAACGCGATGAGCGCGCGCATCGTTTCCTCGCCGCATGGGCCTATCGCCACAGCTCGCTGGTGAGCGCGCAGTGGCCGGGCGCGATCGTGCTGGAAGCCAGCGCGAGCTTCCGCCTCTTCGGCCCCTGGCCGCAGCTGGAAGCGAAGCTGCGGCGCGAACTGGACGCACTGGGTTTCCAGCACCGCATCGCACTGGCGCCGACACCGCGCGCCGCGCAGGTGTTCGCGGGATTGCGCGATGGATACGCGTTGTCCGATCGCAACGCGCTTGCGCCCACGCTAGACCGCGTCCCCATCCGCCGCGCCGCGCTGCCCGACGAAGCCGGCGTGCGCCTGCACCGCATGGGCATCCGTTCGCTGAAGGAACTGCGCGAGCTGCCGCGCGATGGCATCCGTCGCCGTTTCGGCCTGCCGTTGCTGGAACACCTCGACCGTCTGTACGGCACCGCCGACGATCCGCTGGACTGCTACCAGCCGCCCGATCATTTCGATGCGCGCGTGGAGATGGGCTACGAGGTCGAAAGCCACCAGGCGCTGCTGTTCCCGCTGCGTCGACTGGTCGGCGACCTGGCCGTGTATCTGTCCGCGCGCGACGGCGGCGTGCAACGGTTCGTGATCCGGCTGGAGCATGAAGTTCTCAAGCGCGAAGCCGGTGTGCGCGAGAAAAGCCATACCGACGTGCAGGTCGGCATGCTTGCCGCCGAACGCGATGCAGCGCTGCTGATGGACATCGCGCGCAACCGGCTGGAACAGGCGTCGATCGACAAGCCCGTCGTCGGTGTGCGCCTGCTCGCGCGCGAACTGCCGCCGTTCGTGCCGGCCGCGCGCGACCTGTTCGACACGCGTCCGTCGCAGGCGATGCCCTGGCCGCAGTTGCGCGAACGCCTGCGTGCGCGGCTCGGCGACGATGCGGTGTACCGCATCGCATCGACGGGCGATCCGCGTCCCGAGCGCGCATGGCGCATGGCCGACGCCGATGAGGACGCCGCCTGCAACGCACCCGCGCCGGTACGTCCGCCCCGCCCCACCTGGCTGCTGCCGCATCCGGTGCCGCTGCGCCAGCATGGCCTGCGCATCGTGTCCGGTCCGGAACGGCTGGAAAGCGGCTGGTGGGACGACGAGGACGTGCGCCGCGACTACTACGTCCTGGAAACCCCGCAGGGCCAGCGCGCCTGGGCCTTCGCCGACCCGGGCAAACGCGGCGAATGGATGCTGCACGGCTGGTTCGCATGAGCTGGGACGACGCCATCGGCGGCGTGGACCGCGAGACGCCGGGCGACCGCATCCCGCGTGCGATGCAGGTCGGCCTGCGCCTTCGCCATGCGGCCAACGACGACCTCGACGACGACGCACCGCCTTACGCCGAACTGCATTGCCTGTCCGACTTCAGCTTCCTGCGCGGCGCGGCGAGTGCGGAGGAGCTGTTCGAACGCGCGCGCCATTGCGGTTACCAGGCATTGGCCATCACCGACGAATGCTCGCTCGCCGGCATCGTGCGCGCGCTGGAAGCCTCCAACGCTACCGGCGTGCGATTGATCGTCGGCAGCGAATTCCGCCTCGCCGACGACACGCGTTTCGTACTGCTCGTCGAGAAGGCCGCCGGCTACACCCGTTTGTGCGAACTCATCACGCGCGGCCGTCGTGCGGCGGGGAAAGGCACGTACAAGCTGTCGCGCGCGGATGTCGAAGCGGTGTTCGGCAAGGATGACCCCGGCGTGTTCGCGTTGTGGCTGCCCGATCATGCACCCGGCGAAAATCCCGACGAACACGCCGGACGCTGGCTGCGCGCTTTGTTCGGACAACGCACGCATCTGGCGGTCGAACTTCATCGCGAGGACGACGACGACGCACGCCTGCGCATGCTGCTGTCGCTCGCCGATGCGCTGGGCATGACGCCCATCGCTTCCGGCGATGTGCACATGGCCACGCGTCGCCAGCGCATGCTGCAGGACACGATGACCGCCATCCGGCACACGCTGCCGCTGGACGAATGCGGCGCGCACCTGTTCCGCAATGGCGAACGCCATCTTCGCGCGCGTCGCACGCTGGCGAACATCCATCCGCACGAACTGCTCGACAACGCGGTGAAACTCGCCGCGCGCTGCACGTTCCAGCTCGATGAGGACCTCGATTACGACTACCCGTTCGAACTGGTGCCCGAAGGCGAAACGCCGGCCTCGCACCTGCGGAAGCTCACCTTCGCCGGCATGCAGCGGCGCTGGCCGGAGGGCGCGCCGGCGAAGGTGGTCGAACAGATCGAATCGGAACTGGAGCTCATCGCCGAGAAGAAGTACGAAGCCTTCTTCCTCACCGTCGAGGACATCGTCCGCTTTGCGCGCGGCCGCAACATCCTGTGCCAGGGCCGCGGTTCCTCGGCCAACTCCGCGGTCTGCTACGCGCTCGAGATCACTGCGGTCAATCCGACCGAAAGCCGCCTGCTGATGGCGCGCTTCATCTCGCGCGAACGCGACGAGCCGCCCGACATCGACGTGGATTTCGAACACGAACGCCGCGAGGAAGTGCTCCAGTACGTCTACAACAAGTACGGACGCGAACGCGCCGCGCTGGCCGCGACGGTGATCCGCTATCGCGGCAAGAGCGCCGTGCGCGATGTCGCCAAGGCCTTCGGGCTGCCGCCGGATCAGATCGCCCTGCTCGCCGGTTGCTACGGCTGGGGCAACGCCGGCACCGAAATGGAACAGCGCCTGGTCGAAACCGGCTTCGACCCCAACAATCCGCTGCTGCTGCGCATCCTCGCGGTCACCGCGCAGCTGGAGAACCACCCGCGTCACCTGTCGCAGCACGTCGGCGGTTTCGTCATTTCCGAAGCGCCGCTGTCCACCGTCGTGCCGGTGGAGAACGCCGCGATGGCCGACCGCACCATCATCCAGTGGGACAAGGACGACCTGGAAACGATGAAGCTGCTGAAGGTCGACTGCCTCGCGCTGGGCATGCTGACCTGCATCCGCAAGGCGATCGATCTGGTAGCCAAACACCGCGGCCGCAAGCTCGACATCGCCACCATTCCCGCGGGCGACGAACCCACCTACGCGATGATCCAGCGCGCCGACACGGTGGGCGTGTTCCAGATCGAATCGCGCGCGCAGATGACGATGCTGCCGCGACTGAAGCCCGAATGCTTCTACGACCTGGTGATCGAAGTGGCGATCGTGCGGCCGGGCCCGATCCAGGGCGGCATGGTGCATCCGTACCTGAAGCGGCGGATGAAGCAGGAAAAAGTGGAGTATCCGTCGCCGGAGCTGGAGGAAATCCTCAAGCCCACGCTCGGCGTTCCGCTGTTCCAGGAACAGGTGATGGAGCTGGTCATCGCCGCGGCGGATTACACGCCGGGCGAAGCCGACAAGCTGCGCCGTTCGATGGCCGCCTGGGGCGTGAGCGGCGACATGGAACCGCACCGGCAACTCATTCGCCAGCGCATGCTCGCCAACGGTTACAAACCCGAGTTCATCGACCAGATCTTCGAACAGATCAAGGGCTTCGGTTCGTACGGATTCCCGCAAAGCCACGCCGCGTCCTTCGCGAAACTGGTGTACGTGAGCTGCTGGCTGAAACGGCACGAGCCGGCGGCGTTCGCCTGCGCGTTGTTGAATTCGCAACCGATGGGCTTCTATTCGCCGAGCCAGATCGTGCAGGACGCCCGGCGCGGCGCACCGAAACGCGCGGCGGACGAATTCGCCGACGAACAGGCCCGCGCGCGTGCGATGCGCGAAGCCGTGGACGTGTTGCCGGTGGACGTGATGCATAGCGACTGGGACTGCACGCTGGTCGGTGGGGATGCGCGCACGCAGCCGGCGATCCGCCTGGGGCTGCGCGAGGTCAGGGGGCTTTCCGAAGCGGCGGCGAACGCGATCTCCGCCGCGCGTGCGCGTCGCGCGTTCACCGACCTGCAGGACCTGCGGCAACGCGCCGGTCTCGACGAGAAAACCTGCAAGGCGCTGGCCGAAGCCGATGCGTTGAAAGGACTGGTCGGCCATCGCCACCAGGCGCGCTGGTCGGTCGCCGGTCTCGAACGGCGCCGCCCGCTGCTGCCCGGCAGCCCGGAGGAAGACGGCATTGACCTGCCCATGCCGCGCATCGGCGAGGAGATCCTGTCCGACTACCGCGCCACCGGGCTCAGCCTGTCCTCGCATCCGATGGCGTTGCTGCGTCCGCAACTGGATGCGCGGCGCATCAGGAGCTCGCGCGACCTGCGCGAGACGCGCCACGGCCGCGGCGTGCATGTCGCCGGCCTGGTCACGCAGCGCCAGCGACCCGCCACGGCCAAGGGCACGATCTTCGTCACGCTGGAAGACGAGCACGGGATGATCAACGTGATCGTCTGGCCCGACCTCGCCGCGCGCCAGCGCAAGCCGTTGCTGGATTCCACCCTGCTGGCCGTGCGCGGGCGCTGGGAGCGGGTGGACGGCGTGGAACACCTCATCGCCGGGCAACTGACCGACCTGAGCGGCCTGCTGGGCGAACTGCAGTCGCCATCGCGGGATTTCCGCTAGGCCGGATGCCGGTCGCCGGATGTCCGGTCGAGCCTGTTCCTCACGTCAAACACGATGTCGGTCCACGCGGACCGCGCCGGCATCCCCCCACAGCCGAGGCTGTCCGTGGACGCACCACGCTACTTCGTCACCTTCCGGCATCCGCACAGCGGCGAAACGACCACGCGCGTGTTCGGACGCTTCCCCGACCACGCACTGGCCGAGCGCATCGCCCGCGCGCAACTGGGGCAAGCCGGTTGCGAAGTGCTCCACGTGCGTCCCGAAACGCCGGTCGAAGCGCTGAACCATCGCATCTCGCGCTCCATTACCCGCACGCTGCGCATCGCGCTGGGCACGGGACTGAGCCTGCTGGCCTGGCACGCACTGTTCATGCGCACCGGTCCGCGCATCACCGACATACCGCTGGGCCGCCTCACCGTCGGCATGCTGCTGACCTTTGGCCTGCATGCCGCGCTGATGCTCGCGGCGGTGGTGTTCTGCTGGGACATCGCGTTCGGCGAAGGGCCGTATAACGGGCAGTGATTGAGCCCCCTCCCCTGCATGCCGGGGAGGAGCAGAAGCGCGGGCTCATCCCGCGCCTTACAATGCCCACCCCTGAGCGCGGAAAACCCCGATGGAACTGGCCACCGACACGATCGCCCTGCTGATGGCGGTCGCCTTCGTCGCGGGTCTCATCGATGCCATCGCCGGCGGCGGCGGATTGCTGACCATCCCCGCACTGATGGCCGCCGGCCTTCCGCCCGTCAACGCCATCGCCACCAACAAGCTGCAAAGCAGCTTCGGCACGGCGAGCGCGGTGGTCGCGTTCGCGCGCAAGGGACGCATCGATTTCCGCCGTTTCATGAAGCCGGCCATCGGCGCCTTCCTCGGCTCCGTGCTGGGCGCGTGGACGTTGCAGCGACTGAATCCCGCGTTCCTCTCGGGCCTGATCCCGATGCTGCTGATCCTGATGGTGGTGTATTTCCTCTTCGCCCCGAAGGCGAGCGAGGAAGACCGCCAGGGCCGCCTTGGCCCGATCGCGCTGATGGCGATCGTGTCGGCGATCGGCTTCTACGACGGCTTCTTCGGCCCGGGCACGGGCTCGTTCCTGACCACCGCGCTGGTCGCGCTGTTCGGCCTGGGCCTGGTGTCGGCGACGGCGCACACCAAGTTCCTCAACCTCTCCAGCAACATCGCCGCGGTGCTCACGCTGATCATCGGCGGCCACGTGATGTGGACGCTCGGCCTGCTGATGGCGATATCGAGCATCGCCGGCGGCCAGCTGGGCGCGCACTTGGCGATGCGCGTGGGCGGACGGATGATCCGCCCGCTGCTGGTCACCATGTCGCTGTTGCTGACGATGAAGCTGCTGTCGGACCCGGCCAATCCGCTGCGGGTTTATGTGATGGCGCACGCCTGAGGCGCTGCCGCCGAGATCACGGAACGTCGCAGATCTCTTCCACGACGACGCTTTCGCCGAACTCCATCTCCATCGCGATGCGCACCAGCGCGGGAAAGGCGAACCAGTACTGGCGCCGGGTTGCATCCCTGACGAACGCAGCTCCAAAGTCCTCGGAAAAATGGCGCTGCTCCCACAAGGCGAGCCTGCCGCGATCTACCCTGAGCAATCTCCGGCGATGCCCCAGCATCAGGCGCCGGAACGATCCAAGCGTGCGTATATCCACCGCATCCAGTTCCGGCACCAGTTCTTCGAACGAAGCGGTGCCGTAATCGTTCCTGCGCGGAAACATCCGCGACATCGCGATGTGGATCGACTCACCCGTCAAAGGGCGATCGAGCAGCTTCTTTCGCGCGGGAACATGCCTCATCGCTCCGACTCCGTCCGTAGTTCGTCCGACAGCGCCAGCTCTTGTAGCCCGGGTAAGCGAAGCGCACCCGGGATCCCCGAAGCCGACGCCTCCACCATCATGATCAACATCTCGCCGCTTCAGCCGGGCAACCGCTAGCTCGCAACAAGCAGCGCCTTGCACTCCACGAACTTCCCCTGCTCGAAAAGCATGAGCCACCGTTCGGTAGGCGCCACCCCGAGGGTGGCCTGGGCGAGCGACTGGAACGTCCGGGGCTGGACGTGGCCCAGTGCGGATTGCATCAACGCAACCGAAGGTTTCTCCGCGCCGCGACGCTCGAGGACGCCGACCAGATGTTCCAGCGTACCGCGCGCCTGATCTCCTCCCAGTTGGCGCGGAACGGTTTCAGGGGCCAGCTTCCCCGACTGGATGAGGACATGAATGAAGCGGCGCGTCAGGCAGTCCGCCGTGGCAACGACGAAGCTGGAATCCGGCCCGTAGAGACCGATGAAACCCTCCACCAGCAGTGGGGCAAATCCGGCTTCTGGATCGATCCGGACCATGCCCGGCGGCGCTCCGGCAGGTGTGTTTTCTTCCACTGATGGCTTTCCGAAAGTCCGACAGGACAACGGCGCAGTATGCCGAAGGGTCGGGAACGATCCTATGTCCGTTTTTCGGATATAGCGGAGGCCACTGTCGCCATGACACCGGTCGAAAAGCCCGGTTGCGCTTCGCTTGCCGGGGCTACGGGGCATCGTTAGTTGGGCTGGGTGAATACGGGATACGGATTGATCGCCGTGCCCTTCCACCACTGCCGTTCCGGGCCCAGTTCGAAGATGGCGAAATGCAGGTGCGGGGCCGATGGATCGGCGTTGCCGGTGCTGCCTACGTAGCCGATCACGTCGCCGCGCCTGATCGCCTGTTTCTCCTGCAGCCCGTCGGCGTAGCGGTCCAGGTGCGCGTAGTAGTACGCATAGCGGCCGGTGGGTTCGAACTCGTAGATCGTCAGGCCACCGGGGACGCTGGTGAACAGTTTCTCGACGGTGCCATCGGCCACCGCGAGTACCGGCGTGCCGCGCGGCGCCATGATGTCGAGCGCTTCGTGCACGCGTCCCTGCGAACGCGCCTCGCTGAAGGTATCGCGCAGTTGCGCCGGCAAGACGCCCTGCACCGGAATCGTCAACGCGCCAGCGTCTGCGGCGAACGGCGTCGCAGCGGCTGCAGGCGGTGCGGGCTGTGCTGCTGCCGGCGCAGGCGCAGGCGCCGTCGACGCGCGGACCTCCGGTGGCGCCACCGGAGCCGGCCGAGACGAAGTCGCAATCGAAGCCACCGGAACCGCGGGCGCAGGCGTCACGACGCGCGTCACGTCGCCGCGATCGCGCCCGTACAGCAGCAGCGCCAGGTTCGCTCCCGCCAGCACGACCACGAGGAACAGCAGCACTGCCTTGCTCATGCGCGCCTCCGTTGCGTTCGATCCGTTACTGCTGCAGCACCGCGGGCGTGCCCGGACCGACCGCGGCAGCCACCGCGGCGGCGTCCCAGTTGGTCAGGCGGATGCAGCCGTGCGATTCGGTCTTGCCGATCTTTCCCGGTTCCGGCGTGCCATGGATGCCGTAGTGATCCTTGCTCAGGTCCACCCAGACCACGCCGACAGGATTGTTCGGGCCGGGCGCGATCTTCGCCTTCGCGTGCCCCGCATCCGCATCCCAGAACAGCTTCGGGTTGTACTGGAAATGCGGATCGCGGGCGACGCCCTTGATCGTCCATTTGCCCATCGGCAGCGGATCGTGCTCGCTACCGGTCGAGGCAGGAAAACGCGCGAAAACGCGGTCGTTTTCGTCGCGCAGCATCACGGACGAATCCGACTTGTCGACCACCACGGACGCCGCCTTCGCCAACGCCTCGCCCTGCACGTTCGGCACCCATAGCGTGGTGCCTTCGCGCGTGAGGTCCGCGCCCGGATTGAGCGCCGCCAGCAACGCCGGGCTGGCGTGGAAGCGCTCGCCCAGGCTTTCGGCGAGCGACGCGAAGCCAAGCTGCGGCAGCTTGGCTTTCTCCATCATGTCGCCGGGAATCGTGGTGTATGGACCGGCCACGTCCTGCGCGGTGAGGCGGTATTCGACCAGCACGGGCGATGCATCGGTGGTGAGCGCGCGCCATGTCGCGTCGTCCATCGTGCCGCTCGCATCGAGGTCGCGGCTGCGCTGGAACGCGGCGATCGCGCGTTCGGTATTGCTGCCCCAGCGGCCGTCGATCTCGCCCGTGCCGAAATGCGCGCGATCCAGCAGCACCTGCGCCCGCAATCGCGCCGCCGCATTGGCATCGTCCTTCAGGTCGCCGGCAAGCTGCGCGTCGTTGGCGCCCAGCAGCGGCGACGCTACAGGTTGTGAGGTTTGCGCTAAGGAAACGGGCGCGATCAGGGCGAGGTACAGCGCGGCATGCAGGAGCGGCTTCATCGATCAACCGTGTGGGCAGGACCTGCCTGCATGCTGCGTGGAAGCTTTTCGGCGTGGCGTGAACGCGGCGCGCTTTTGCTGTCGGCTGGCTGAAGCATGGGCTTCGCCGGAGTCAGATCCGCTGCGCTCATACGTCGTCGGGAAGGTATTTCGACAACACGCGTTGCACGAAGCAGAAGATCACTCTCACCAGGATCAGTGCGGCAAAAACCGGAACCGGCAGGGAGATGATGAAAGGCACCAGCCAGTCGCCGGCGCTTTCGTCCCAGTCCGGTGCGCTCATCGCCTTCATGGTCGTGTGCCACAGCGACGCCTCACACACCACGAAGACGACCAGGCCGACAACGAACCGCGAGCGCGGCAGGAATGCGCACACGGCGGCCACAGGCCATATCAGAATGAAAAGCACGTTGTGCATGACTGCCGCCGGTCCTTGCCCCGGGCGACTATCGCGAAGCCCCGTGTGCCGATGATGAGGTCGGAGTGAAGCGGCTGCGGAGCGGGCTCAGGTTCCGAACTCGTACGCCTGCCCCGATGGATTGACCATCGTTGCCCGCACCGCTAACGTACCCGCGTCGCGGTGATCATCGCTTTATCCCGATATAGCGATGTGACAACTCGGACCGGGTAAAACCGGCTCGACCAGAGGGAATCCGGTTGGAATCCGGAGCTGCCCCGCAGCGGTATTGGGAACGACCGCCATCCATGCACTGGGTTCGCCCGGGAAGCGATGGCCAGTAGGAGGACGCGTCGCCAGACGCATCCACGCCCTGAGCCCGAAGACCTGCCATGACCGGAGGCGTTGCCTCCGTCCGACCCCTCCGCGCGGCTTCGGCCGCACGGAGGTTCGCCCGCGGGGGCGAAGGTCGAAGGCAGGTTCACCACGGTCCGGCGACGGGTCGTGCGCGTGCGTGCCCTCCTTCGTTGCCCTGCGCATTGCTCACGCATCGCAGGTACTCACATGATCCAGGTTACCCATCTCGGCTTCCCGCGCATCGGCGCGCGACGCGAGCTCAAGCAGTCGCTCGAATCCTTCTGGAAGGGCGAATCCACCGCGCAGTCGCTGCACGACACCGCACGCGTCCTGCGCCAGCGCCACTGGCGGCTCGCGCAGGACGCGGGCGTCGATGTCGTGCCGTGCAACGACTTCTCGCTGTACGACCACGTCCTCGACACCGCCGTGTTGTTCGATGCCATTCCCGCTTCGCATCGCGAAGTGTTCGACGCCGATCCGCTGTCCGGCTACTTCGCGCTCGCGCGTGGCCTGCAGGACGCCGGCCACGATCTCCACGCGCTGGAGATGACCAAGTGGTTCGACACCAACTACCACTACCTCGTCCCGGAGTTCACGCACGACCAGCGTTTCCGTCTGCGCGGCGACAAGCCGTTGGCCGAACTGCGCGAGGCCCGGGCGCTCGGATTGAACGCGCGCCCCGTGCTCCTGGGGCCGGTGTCGTTCCTCAAGCTCGGCAAGCGCGTCGACGGCGAATGCCCGCTGGAGCTGCTCGACGCGCTGCTCCCCGCCTACGCGGAACTGCTCACGCAACTGAAAGCCGACGGCGCGCAGTGGGTGCAGATC
>Ga0102589_1001416_pt1 | contig 33026 bp, 36 predicted proteins | sample AraplaMF_Col_mLB_FD_76858 | JGI IMG/M metagenome (GOLD analysis project Ga0102589, IMG submission 76858) | Arabidopsis root microbial communities from the University of North Carolina, USA - plate scrape MF_Col_mLB | ecosystem: Host-associated > Plants > Roots > Endosphere | place: USA...
GGTTATAGGGTAATGAAGGTAAGTGAGTTAAATGAACAATTTTATCTTGAAGATCATGAGGAATTAAGAGATATAGGATCAATAAAAAAACAAGTAGAATACTGGAACCCAATAACAATTGGTGATGTAATGTTTAATTATTGGGATTAATGTTGATATCGAATTTAAATTTTGAATAAATCTTAAATAGAGCTTTTAATTTAACAAACTGGCGCATTAGTTGAATAACAAACCTGAGTAGTAAATAACGAATTTGATATTTGGTTATATGAAACGTCAAATGATATAAAATTAATACATTAAAAAAAGGAAGTTTATCTTATGAATGATATAGAAATAAAAGCTAAAAGTATGAAAAAAATAATAAAAAATCTTGAAGAAGGAATTGTAGGTTTCGAATGGTTAATTAAATTAACAAGACATAGTAGACTAAAACAAAAACACATATTAAATCTTAGATCTATAAAAGAGACATTGTTTGAAGTAAAAATAGAATATTTTGAACTTCTTAAAAATGAGAATAAAGAAAATAAAACATACTAAATTCTTAATGAACTAACTGGCGCGTTAGTTGAATAACAGGGGCTACTTTGTAGTCCCTGTTTTAGTTGAATTAATTAGTAGTTTAACGAACAAAGAATTCAATAATATACGCCGAATAATAGTAAAAGATATACTTAACTATGGGAGAATAATATGTATTTAACTTTATAACATCATAATAGGTAAGAGAGGAGTGTACGTATGAATTTTAGAACGAGATATTTTATTTTGATTATGATGCTAATAATTTTACTAATAAGTTGTTCCAAATCGGCATCTAAAATTAAAGATAAACAATTCACTCCAGCAAAAACAGTCATAGTAAGTAATTACGGCGGAATAGAGAATCTAACAAGACTTAAAGAATTTATCCTAAATGTAAATAAGGGGAAGAAGATAAAATTCATGTAGTATCTTTTACTAAAGAAGGTGATCCGATTATTAGTTAGGTAACATATAATTAAACCCCATTTCTCTCCAATCGGTAGAAATCCCAAGAAGATTGCCGAGGTAGTTGATCCAAACATTGTCGAACTTAAAAAAAATGGTGGAATCGAAGTAACCTGACAACCTGGAAAGTAATCGAGTAGTTTGCATTAGTTGTGGCTAGGCAGATTAACTGGATAGTATAACAGCGGATAAGAAGGAAATCTAGTGATGTTAGCCGAATAGGATAACAAAACTAATGGCATGGGCATAAAGCAATTGTTGGCATAATAAAATTTAAAAACGACGATAAAGAAAGGTGAATCAATGATTAAATTAAATAATAAAGAATATAAAAATATTTTACCATTAATTACTTCAATAAATTATACACCTACGTTTGTTTATTCAGTTTTGCAAGAGATAGTAGAGGGAGATATATTTGTTGACCATATCGAAACTCCAAAATCCATTTTTATTGGTACGAAATCAGGATTCTACTGTGTAATTGGAGAAACATCAAATATTTCTTTTAACTATTGGTTAAAGGAATTTTATATTGATAGAGTAGAAGAGAAGAAATTACCTTTTATTTTATATTCTTCATCAGGTTCTTGGAATCAATTAATTAATGACCTTTTAAATAATAAATTAACTAAGTTGGATCGATATTCTTTTACGTTTAAATTTAAAGAAGGAATACTAGATAATTATGAATTACCACAAGACTACTCATTAAAAAAAATTGATGAAAATGTACTTCAGTCAAATGTTGGATTTAAACCAATTTACTATAAGCATTACTGGGATTCCGTTTCAAATTATTTAGAAAATGGTTTTGGAATTTGTGTTTTACATAAAGAAGTGTCTGTATGTGAGTGTACATCTGTATTTGCTAATGAATTATTCTCCGAAATAGACATTGCAACTAAAGAAGAATATAGAGGGAAGGGTTTGGCCTTTATTGCTGCAAAAATGTATATACAAGATTGTATAAATAAAGGTTTAGCTCCTCGTTGGGAATGTGATATTGATAATTTTGGCTCAATACGATTAGCAGAAAAGTTAGGGTTTGAAGAACCTATTCACTATGCAGTATATTATTAAGAGTAATTTTCACTGGCCTTAGTTGAACCCACTTTCAATCAACTCAATTTATATTTAGTCCAAATTGAAGCAATAAGGAAAGACATCGGGGTGAAAATTATCAATATTTGTAATGAATTAAAAAATATTTGTACACGTTTTGAAAAAGGAGAATAGGGGGTTGTTTTATGAAAGAAGAAAACAAACCATTTAATGATGTAATAGACCACTTTAACAAGATTGAAGGAAATGCTACTAATGTTTTTAACAAGGAAACTGTAAAAGGGTTACCTAAACCATTAAGGTATATTGGATATTTTTTTGCTGGTTTCTTATCGATATCTATCTTGTTAATATTTATTTTAAATTTATTACACTAACTGATGCTCGTTAGTTATTTTTTGCTACCACCCTTTGGTGGCATTTTTTAATTAAGCTAACTGGCGCGTTAGTTGAAGATCGAAGGCTGTTCAACATTCTTATACAACTAACTTGCGCACTAGTTGAATAAGTAAATATAAAAATTAAATCCAAAGCGAAAATAATAAAGAGCAACAATTATTAGTGGCTCTTTATTAATTTCTTATTAACTAAGGGTTTTATGGGGCAAGTATCTATTAGTTCTTTAGAGCTTTTCTGACCTTCCTTGCAAAAACTAATGGATCGTCAAGAGCTTCGATATTAACGTAAATCAAATTTGGATTATCAAATAGCCACTCATTGTGTATGGAAGAAACAACTATTCCTTGTTTAACAATGGAAGCTACAAATTGCTCAACTTCATTTTGTAAAAGTGCAACTCTACCTAAGCATAAGGCTTGCTTAGTCTGATTATCTTTCGATTCAAATGAGAAAGAAGAGGTTACTCTGAATCGCTTTCCTAAAATTATTGCTGGTATTTCATTTCGATTTATGGTTGCCACACATTTCCCCCCTGCAAATCCCTCTTGACCACCGATAATTCTAGCAAACTCTTTACATATCAATTCATCATTTGTCATAACTATTCATCTCCTCTCAAGTGTTATTAGGATATGAATAAAGGAAAAAAAAGTGAGTTTTATAATCGTTTATGGCACTAAAAAAATAGTTATTCCTAACTGGTTTTCTGTTCCGAACAAATCAGTTGAATAAGTTGTACAAGGGTGGGCTATTTTTATGTGGTCCTTTTTCTTTTACAGTTAATTAAAAGTTAGTGAATGGTTTTCCAGAAAAATATGAAAAAAATCCTTAATACTTAACAGAACTGAGAATTATAAAAAAAGAGATTGATTTTAAAAAAGTCTTTCGCATTACTAGGATATTCATATTAACCGAATGGTAATATAGTTCAATAAGTAAAGGATTTTTTGGAATTAAATGGAATATAATACAGGTAATATTATGAACATATATCATACTACGAGAGGATGAATTAAACATGATATGGATTGGTGCAGGTATTTTAACTGTGATTGCATTTGGTTTTTTTATGGAAAAGAAGTTTGGAACTGGCGCACCAAATAAAAGTGATAACCAAACAATGAGTGAAGAAATTGGGAGAGATACGACAAATCCTAATAATTCGAATAATGTTGGACCATATTAAAAAGTACGATCAAAATTTCCAATATTTAACAATTTATTGCTTAACTCATGTATAATAGATGATAAAATGGTCGATTTCAGGAGGTGTATTTCATTGAAAACACAAAGTATTTTATTTGTTGTTATATTTCTAATGCACACTATTAATCTAATTAACGTGACACTTTTTGAAGGAGAATGGAATGGAATCGTTTTAATGCTATCTAATATTCTGTTTCTCATTGGTGTGATCTATTATGGCATAGAATTTCGAGCGAACAGAGGCCGAAAGGGATAACTTACTAACGCTCATCGATAGTATATTTAAATTATTCTTATTTTTCTTATTTAGAAACGTACCCCAAGAGGTTGATATGGTGAAACAATAAACTGAAGTGGTACCACGAAATCGCAACTCTCGTCTTCAAGAGTTATTTCTTTGGGATGATAGTTTTTTATTATATAAGTTTCATTAGTTCATAATTTAAATGTTTCGAGAGGGGAAATTATATGAATCCTATTTTATTAGATGTTCCGTTCCAAATAGAAACAGACAGATTAATTCTTCGAGCACCACTTCAAGCTGGTGAAGGGAATGCAGTAAACCAAGCTATTAAGGATTCAATTAGTGAGTTAAAGCAATGGTTGCATTTATTCCAGTCTATTCCTACTGTTGAAGAAACGGAAATTATCCTTAGAAATGCCCATATAGATTTTTTGAAAAGAGAAAGCTTTCGCTATCTTATCTATCGAAAGGGTACTAATGATTTTATTGGAACTGCTAGCCTACACAGAATTAATTGGAATATTTCTAAATGTGAAATTGGATACTGGATTAACACACAATTTAGTGGAAATGGATATATGACAGAAGCAGTAAGTGAGTTAACAAACCTTGGTTTTCAACTACTCAAATTTAGAAGGATTGAAATACGATGTGAATCTAGTAACACAAAAAGTCGTACGATCCCTGAAAAACTAGGTTTTGAGCTTGAAGGGATATTACGTAATGAAGATCTTTCAGCTGACGGAAAAAAACTAACTGATACCTGCATTTATGCAAAGGTAAATTAGACTAAAATTTTAATATCGCTTGTCCAACTAACTGGCGTATTAGTATTACTTGGAAAAAAGTTTACTAATCTATTTGAATGGAGGGTCTAGCCATTGGCATTAGGAATTATCTGATTGAAGGCGTTTCCTGCACCGCCGGACAAAATAGAAAAAAAGATACGTTGGAATTCAACTAAAGAGCGCAGCCAAAGGCTGTTCTTTTTATGTATACTTTTAATGTTTTAAATAGTTTTTAAGGTGGTGATGATAAGGGTGCATTCAATTACTATAATTGAAATTTTATTAGCAATAGGATTATTCATATTATCTACATTTCTATCTTATATTGTTTTCAAAAAAAACAGAAAAACTATTTTCAAGTTTGTTGGTTTACTTATTATAGTAGAAGTATTGTTTTTTATAGTTCGACCTTATTATATAAATTATAGAGTTTCATTTAAAACAGAGCAGCTTAATGCTTATTTAAATGAAAAGTATCCAAATGAAAAATGGAAAATAAGTAGTAATAGAGGCAGAGAATATAATCCTTATCACTTAAATGTGACTTTTCAGAATGAAGAAAGTTGGACATATATCTATTATGTAAGAGATGAAAATACAATTACTCAAAATGGTTATATTGTCCCTGATGGGCAATCAAAAATAGAAGGAAAACATATTGAAAAAAATAAATAGCAACATAAAATTGGTAAAGTTAACTAAAATTCTTATTCAACTAACTGCCGCGTTAATTGCAAAAAATCAGAATTGAAACTGCTCCTCTTTTTGTTACTTTGGTAAAGAAGGAGTAATGTGTTTTTGTTAAATTAATTGTTATCAGACAAAAAACGGAGATGCAAGTCTTTTTACAAAAAGGGAGAACAGAGGTATGAACGTTTATTGTAAAGGTGTTTTCAAAGAGATGGATTTGGCGATTGACACTATTATTTAGCTAATAAACACTTTGAGTGAGTGAGACCTAAAATTTAAACCGACAGTGGGAAAATGGTCAATTGGTGAATTACTTTCGCACATCTCGGTTCTATGTAGAGCCGATTTCATGATTGGATCTGGAGCCTCGGAGGATGAACTGGGGCGTTTTTATGAAAATGCTGAACGAGAAGTGAATCATAAGGCAATTGTCGATTCATTGATTAACAATTACACTTATTTAAAAGAAGGCATATCAAGATTACAGGAAGAAGAGTTGTTACAGGAAACGACTTCATTTTTTTGGGTAGTCCACTCCCGTTACGAATGGCTATTGGATACTCAGGCTTACCTGTTTCATCACCGTGGTCAGTTACACTCGATGATCGTTCACGTGCTAAAGCATGAGCCTAACGTCCAGTTATTCGAGTAAGCCTCATACTAAAGCCAATTGAACTAACGAGCGCGTTAGTTTAATATTAGGAGTCACTTTTGTGGCTCTTTTTTTATAGGGAATAGGCATGACTGGTAAATTATGTGGAGGTATTGTTGAGTATTTCGATATCTCATCTTATTTTATAAGACTTTTATATATTCTTTTTCTACCAGCTAATTTAATCATATATATTATTCTTGCTATAACTCTACCTGATCATCCTACATCTTTATCAAAATATTATTATCATTAATCATTATGTTCAACCATAATCTAAATTCTCCCTAAACCATAAGTCCTGTTTTATGGATATTAAATGTTAACGGTGAATAATCTATTTTACACAATAAATTAATTCCACCCTTATTAAACTAATCTACAATTTACTTTAATTAAAAAAGCTGCAATTATGCAGTTCAACGCCCTCAACTAACGCGTTCGATCGTTCAATGACACGGGGGACCGATGATTGGCTCCTATTTTAATATTTGAGAGTTGAGTTTCTGCGGATTCTGATTTTTAATTATATTAAAATAGTTAAATTAGCGTTATTTTTTATCATTATCTCTTTTACACTATTTTTATTGGAAATAAGTTAAATCTATATACCTATATTAGTATAAAAAGATCGTATGGTACAATTTCCCAAAAAAGGGGAGATTTTCTTGAAAATTCGAAATCATAGTGAAATTATTAAATTAGTAGCTTTGTTATCTGTTAGTTTTGGTATGATGAATTATCCTATTCATTCATATGCTGAAACAGTTAATACTAGTTCAATCATTGAGACAAGCAATGCCGATGACATTAATACTGGAATATCAAACTTAAACTATAATAATAATAGTATTTTAGCAGTAAGTGGGGATAAAATAGATAGTTTTGTCCCAAAAGAAGGAATCAATTCGAATGGCAAGTTTGTAGTCATTGAGCGTGAAAAGAAATCACTTTCAACTTCTCCAGTTGATATTTCAATTATTGATTCTATGACTAATCGCACATACCCAGGAGCATTACAGCTTGCAAATCAAGCTTTTGCAGATCATCAACCGACTCTATTAATGGTAAAAAGAAAGCCATTAAATATTAGTATAGATCTACCTGGATTGAAAAGAGAAAATACAGTCACTGTGAATAATCCAACATTCGGCAATGTGTCTGGAGCAGTAGATGAGCTTGTTTCTAATTGGAGCGATAAATATTCAGCAACTCATACTTTACCTGCCAGACTACAGTATGCAGAAACTATGGTTTATAGTAAATCTCAAATTGCAAGCGCTCTGAATGTAAACGCTAAAGTTCTTGATAATTCACTTGGAATTGACTTTAATGCGATTGCTAGTGGTGAGAAAAAAATCATGATTGCGGCATATAAACAAATTTTTTATACGGTAAGTGCAGAACAACCTAATAATCCAGCAGACCTGATTGATGATAGTGTTACTTTTAACGAATTAAAACGTAAAGGGATAAGTGATCAATCTCCACCTGTAATGGTATCAAATGTGGCTTATGGCAGAACAATTTATGTGAAATTAGAAACAACGTCTAAGAGTAAAGATGTACAAGCAGCATTTAAAGCCTTACTTAAGAACGCAAATGTAGAGACTAGCGCTAGTGCTCAGTACAAGGATATATTTGAAGATAGTTCCTTTACTGCTGTAATGTTAGGAGGAGACTCACAAGAACATAACAAGGTTGTTACAAAAGACTTCAATGAGATCCGTAGTGTCATTAAAGATCATGCACAATTCAACCTAAAAAACCCAGCATATCCAATTTCATATACAAGTGTTTTCTTAAAAGATAATGCAATTGCTGGAGTTCATAACAATACAGATTATATTGAGACGACAGCTTCAGAATATTCGAAAGGCAAAATATCTCTCGATCATCATGGAGCGTATGTTGCAAAATTTTTCGTATCATGGGATGAATTTTCATATGATCAATTTGGTAAAGAAGTACTAACGCATAAAACATGGGAGGAGAATAATCAAAACAAAACAGCCCACTACTCTACAATCATCCCTCTTCCACCAAATGCAAAAAATATAAGAATTCTTTCCAAAGAATGTACTGGGCTTGCTTGGGACTGGTGGAGAACGATCATTGATGAATACAATGTTCCATTATCTAATGAGATAAAAGTTTCAATTGGCGGTACTACTTTATATCCAACGGCAAGTATTAATTAGTTTTAAAGATAAAAAGGCTGAAGTTTTTATCATTAAAGACTTCAGCCTTTTTTATCCCTTTTTTTCTTATTAAAATCCTATTTTAAAAAAAGAGTGATTTTTATTGGTTTATTTAAAATATATATATCTTTATATTCAGAAAGGAATAAAAAATGAAAAAATTCACATCAACACTATGTATTGTAGGAATGACTTTATCTATTTTAGGAGTAACTCCTCAAAGTAGCTATGCTCATCTCGATCAAATTGATTTAACTGAGATTGACCCTATTACTGCTCGATGGTCTGTAGAAGCTCCGTATCATTCTGATAAGAGTACTCATTTATGGATTGCAAAACGAGCTATTGAAATTATGAAAACAGAATCTAATGTTGAAGCAAACAAACAGGCTGTGGACTTCTTAAATTATCCTCAATATAAGGATCTGTTTTCGAAAGGATTATATGATGCAGATTATAATTCAGAATTTAACGATGGTGGATTAGGCATTGGCGGCGTTTTTAAAGGCGGTTGGAAATCCCATTTTTATGATCCCGATACAAAAAAAAATTATAGGGGAGAAACAGATCCAACTGCTCTTACTCAAGGTAAGAAATACTTTTATGAATCTGGAGAGTATTTTCGAAATAAAGACTATAAAAAAGCTTTCTATTACTTAGGGGTAGCCACGCACTACTTTACAGATGCTACCCAACCGATGCATGCAGCAAATTTTACTGCAATTGATACTAGAGCATTTAAATATCATAGCTACTTTGAAAATTATGTTACAACCATTCAAGATCAATTTGCAATCAATACTGGAGGGAATTATATTGACTCCCTGTCTACTCCCGAAGAATGGATTGATTATGCAGCCCGAGTAGCTAAACCTGAAATTCAAAATATTGCTAATGATAAAACATTTGAGTATTACAATAGCGGTAAGGCACAATTGTGGCATGAGATGGTTACTCCGGCCGTGCAACGAAGCTTAGTAGAAGCTCAGCGCAATACGGCAGGTTACTTAAATCTTTGGTTTAAAACTTTTACTAAAAATGTACAAGCTCCAAGTATAGAAACTGCATTAATATATGATATAGCAGGAAACGTCATAGAAGCAGGGAAAAACTATTATATCGTACCAAGTGAGTCTCCTTTTCAAGGTCTAACGTTTGAATGGTACGTAGCAAATCGTTACGATTATGTTTTACTTGCAAATAAAAATAATGGTTTACAATCTAGTACGCCTATAGAATTTGTATTTTACAAAGAAAATGATGCATATCTACACCATGGTGAAAGTGTATACCTTCGCATGGTGCACTCAAATTATGAGCAATATCAATATCTAAATTGGTCCAATTATTCTAGTTGGATTCATCTTGCTCAAAAATCTGATAGTTTAGCTGATTTTAAAATTCAAATTAACCCGGAAAACCCTACAGAATATAATATTTTTACAGATGGTTATCCATTAAATTATGAGAACATAAATGCAGAGAAAAGTTGGATCGTACTAGGTGGAAAAACACAAAAACCTAGCTCATGGAAGTTTGTACCTTTCAGATAACCTAAAAAGAAACAAGCTCGTTCCTAAAGAGAACGAGCTTGATTTTTATTTATTCTTAAATTCTGGAAGTGTAAATTATTTTTATGATGGGGTAGTTTAATTGAAAAAGCAAGTGTAATAGATATTTTGTAAAATAGAATCATAAGTTACATCTACGTACGTGTTGACAAATATCTATTTCAAATATAGTATTAATAGTCCTGTCAACAGAATGTTGACGTATAGGGAACTTTGAAAAGTTCATTCTTAGAAAAAGGGTGGATAATATGAAGAAAGAACTATTAATGGAAAGTGCACGTAAGATGAAAGTGAAAGCATACGCACCATATTCCAAATTTCCAGTTGGAGTAGCATTATTACTAAAAGATGGTACTGTAATTAATGGAGTAAACGTAGAAAATGTTTCACTAGGTGCAACTAATTGTGCTGAGAGAACAGCTATTTTTACCGCAATATCAAATGGATATAAAAAAGGTGAGTTTCAGGCTATAGCTGTCGCGGGTGACACGGTAGATTTTCTACCGCCTTGTAGCATTTGTAGACAAGTTTTAGCAGAATTTTGTTCACCTGAAATGCCAGTTTATTTAACGAACGAGAAGAAAGATATATTAGAATTGTCCTTAAAGGAATTGCTACCCTACGCGTTTACGGACTTAGAAATGTAAAAATAGAAAATGCCGATTGAACTAAATCATTGGTGGCAGAGTTTATTATAAATAGAAAAGTCGATTCCTTAAGACTGGGAATCGACTTTTTTTATAGATTAAAGACTGATTATCGTTGTAAATCTGTATTTTCTTGAATTACCCTTAAAAGAACTCAATTTTATCAGCGAAATTAAATTTGTGATTAAATTTAATTTAACCAATGAGCGCGTTAGTTTCTTAGTAAGAGACAAAGTTGTGGCTCTTTTCTTATTTTAAAAATAGCAGAATATACATATTGCTGATAAATTGTTAATACAAAATTGGATATTTATGGTAAATTTTAAATGTGAGGAAAAAAATTTAGGAGTATTAATATGATAATAGATATTTTTCTACCTATTATTTTAATTAGCTTACTTATTGGCTTCGGCCTCTTATTGGTTAAGTTAATTAAAAGTAAAATCAATATATTTATCAAGCTATTATTAGTTTTTTTGGGTTTTTTCATAATAGGTATTATATTTTTTACTATGATCATTATTAGAAGTTGGATAGCCGATCCTGCTGAAATGGAAAAAGCAGTGTCGTTGGCAGAGGAATATATACTTGAAACAAACCGCAAAAATGTAGAATTAAATGGAGGCTATTATGATGATGGTGGTGTTTACCCATTTGAATATGCAGCAAATGCCAAAAACACCCAAGACCACACAGAATTTTTTATTTACTTTGATGTTGATTCAAAAAAAATAGTAGATAATTATGTTTCAAAGAGATGGGAAAAAGAATTAAGAGGAAATATAGAAGGATATGTAAAACAAAAGTTAGGGAAAATAAATCAATTTTATCTTTGGTTCGATGACACTGTTGGTTCCGATTATGATGTGGACCCAAATCAACAAAGTAGTTATAAAGATTTTGAAGCAACAGCTTCAATAGATATTTATATTCCAAGAAAGAAAAAGGATGAAGATATAAAGATTTTTAATGAAATATTGTCACACCTAAAAGACGAAGCCAAACTGAAACATGTTAAACTGACAATTTCATATTTTGATGTATCACCACTCGAAGATGAAATTTGGGAAGGTAGTTATTAAAAACAACAAATTATAGGTTTTTATTTGTTCAACAACTAAGGCTTAGCATATTGGATATGTTTGACTTGAAAAAAATCTAAACGTCATTTAAAGATTAATAGCTTTTAAAAATCTACTAAGAATAAAAAATCGATCTCGTTAAAATGGAGAAAAAAACGCTGAATAAAGAAAATAACCTTGAAGTTCTCGAATCCAAAAAGCTATTTTACTTTATAACAAATAACCCTAGAAGCTATTCTAGGGTTATTTGTTTATGTTTATTTATTACCTGAGACTTCTTTCATTAATCAGGTTAACTAGAGCGTTAGTAGAACAACCATAGACTACTCCGGTTGTCTATTTTTTGTTGTACTATGGCAATATTGATCAATAAATAAATGGGATATGTCCTTATAACTTAACTACTGTACCAGCAGACATTAAATTAAAATCATCAAGATTTACCATCATTAAGACTAATCTCAAAACCAGTCAATATTAAAAATAACGCGGTAATAAATAGAAAAATTTTAAAATAATCTTACATGAAATTTATTTAAAATACTTGACTATATTAATCTACTTAATCTCATGATGTGCTTTAATAAAATAATTTCTCTTAGGATTTTAGAAGATTTTACCCATATGATATGAACGTAGAAAATAGGAGATAGCGTTTTAATTTTTGAATCTTTATTAAATCACTATTTAATTAACGCATTTTTTAGTTGAACAAAAGTAGAAGTTGACTTAGTTAATCAAACGCTAACATCTTTTTCAGTAACTTAAAATGCTTTAGCTACCTATAAAACATTGAAGAATCAAAGGCGTATATATTCTATTTATATATCAAATACTAAAGTTTAGATTCAGAAAATGAAGAATGGGTGAGAGTCCATGTTTGATGTTCGGAAGAATTTAAAAGACAGACGTTATTCCAAACAAGCTCGGTTTATTAATAAAACAATTTTTAAAGATTTATCAAAAAATATTGCTCATATTAAAAATTTCTTTAATGAATCTCCAGATTTAGTAATTCGCCGTTTTCAAGTTAATACAGACGGTTTAGATGCAGCATTGGTCTATTTATCCGGATTATCGGATAAACAAACAATTCAAAATAACGTCTTAACGCCATTATTGAATAGCACATTTCACCCAAATATAGAATTACCAATTTCAATAGGACAAGTAGAAAAAATCGATAAATGGAATCAAATACAAGATGCTATTTTAGAAGGAGATAGTGTCTTATTTATTCACGAGATGAATATGGCAAATCGATTAGATACAAAGGGCGGGCCAGAAAGAAGTATAGAAGATTCTAAAAATGAAATCTCACTAAGGGGTGCTCATCAAGGATTTGTAGAAAATAATGGGCAGAACATCGCATTGATTCGGAGGTATATTCCCGATAATGAGTTAATGTTGAAAGAATTAACAATTGGTAAAAGAGGAAAGACAAAAGTTTCGCTTTTATACCTAAGAGACGTAGTTTCAGATGATTTGCGAAGAGAATTAGTAGATCGTCTTAAAAATATTAATGTGGATTCTATCATTAATACTGGTGAACTGATCGAGTTCATTGAGGATAATCCTTATTCACCTTTCCCACAATTTATTTTGACTGAAAGACCAGATACTGCAGTATCGCACATTCTTCAGGGTAGATTCGCTGTAATAGTGGACCAATCTCCTCAAGTGTTAATTGCTCCCGCAAATTTTATTTCCTTTTTTCAAGGAGTAGATGATTATGGTACTCGCTGGTTAGTAGCTTCGTTTATTCGATTAATGCGTTTTGTTGCTTTTATGGTTGCGTTATTTTTGCCAGCAACATATGTAGCATTAATTTCCATTAACTATGAAGTTATTCCTATGCAACTATACTTATCTATTGCTGAATCTAGGATTAAGGTTCCTTTTTTTCCAGTTTTAGAAGCGATAATTATGGAATTGACCTTAGAAATGATGAGGGAAGCTTCTTTGAGGTTGCCTACTCCTATTGGTCAAACAATTGGAATTGTTGGTGCTATAATCATTGGACAAGCAGCTGTTCAGGCGGGAATTGTAAGTAATATTATGATTATTGTTGTAGCTGTAACAGCGATTTCTTCTTTTATCATTCCAAATTATGATATGGGTTCAGCGATCAGATTTATACGATTTCCAATGATGTTAGCCGCTTCTATGTTTGGAGTTGTAGGGATTGTAATAGGATGGATGATATTAGTTGCTCATCTTATTACATTGGAATCATTAGGAACGCCTTACGGAAGTCCATTGGCTCCCTTCCGATTTGCAGATATGAAAGATGTTTTTTTACGTTTTCCTATATGGACCATGAAAAAACGCCCAAAAAGTAATAGAACAAATAACTCAACTCGACAAGGTAGAAATCGTTCTAAGGGGTGAGACTATGAATAAATATTCTTATAATGAAATTACAATATTGCAGTTTATATTCTTAATTAATGGCATGCAAGTTGCAACAGGAGTATTGGCTTTACCAAGAGTACTGGCTGAAAAAGCTGGAACGGATGGATGGATCGCTATTATAATTGGCTGGCTATTATCCATGGCGGCTGGAATATTTATGGTCAAAACAGCCCAAAAATATCCTAATGACACACTTTATGAAATTCTTATACGATTTTTTGGTAAAATAGTTGGGAAAATCGCAATCATTATTTATGTAATCTATTTTGCTTCCTATTCCTGCGTTATTTTTGTGAATGGTATGCTTTACATAAAAGCTTGGCTTCTTCCTAAAACTCCCGATTACATAATCATATTGTTATTTGCAATTCCAACTTTTATGGTTGCTCGTAATGGTATTCGAATTTTAGGCAGATTTAATGAACTAACATTTTATATGACTCTTTGGATTCCGTTATTGTTCCTGGTACCGTTATGGGAAAATGGTAGTTTTTTAAATGTACTACCAATACTTAAAGAAGGGTGGAAACCTGTTTTTTCAGCAGTACCAACAACAATATTTGCATTTTTAGGATTTGATATTGCCTTCTTTTTATATCCTTTTCTTCAAAAAAAACAGTATGCAGTGCATGGAATAATTGCTGCAAATACTTTAACAATGCTTTTTTATTTATTTGCAACTCTTATCTGTTATGCATGTTTTAGCCCTGATGAGATTACGGAATTTAATCAACCAGTATTAAATTTACTTAAAGTCATTGAGTTTCGTTTTTTGGAGCGCTTTGATATGATTTTGTTGGCTATATATTTGTTAGTTGTTGCCACAGCTTGGATTCCATGTATTTATTGTACAGTATTTTGTTCAAGTAAATTACTAAAAAAGCAAGATCATAGCAGTCATGTTATTATTTTATTGTTATTAATTATTGGAACTGTATTTTTTGTGCATCCTACTTGGAATCAAACAGAGAATTGGCAAAGAATCATTTCAAATGCTGGTTTGAAATTGACGTATTTTTCTTCAGTATTTTTATGGATGTATAGTTTTATTTATGATAAATATATCTGGAGGAAGAGACATTGAAATGTAGATTACTTTTCCTTGTTTTTATATTGTCTCTGACAATGACTGGATGCGTCGATCACACAAATGTTGAGGATGTATCAATGACGTTAGTACTAGGTATAGATTTAGATAAAGACGATAATTTAATGGTATACATGTTAAGTCCGGTGTTTGCGGAAGAAGCAAAGGAAAAGGATGAAATAAACTTTGTGAAATCTGTTACTGTTCGGAGTTCTAGAGATCTATTTGATTCTACTGTTATGGGTTTAACAACAGGTAGCAAAACACAAGTTATTTTTGTAGGGAAACGGTTGTTAGAACAAAAACATTGGGCAGATTATCTTGATCCTTTTCTTCGAGACCCGAAAAATACAGTAACTTCACGAATTGTTGGTGTTGAAGGACCGGTTTCGGATGTGTTTTTATATAAACCAAAAGACAAAGCGCGTCTACCAGTTTATTATACAAAGTTAATTGATTCTGCTTATAGACGGAATATAACTGTTAAAACAAATCTTCAAGAATTCTATAAACAAATTTTGGAAAAAGGAATGACACCAACAATTTCCGCTATAAAAAAAACGGATAAAGTTTATGTGAATGGTTCCGTTCTACTAGATGAAGAGGACAAGTATGTTTTAACAATAACACCATACGAAAACAAATTATTAAGAATATTGCAGCACGAGAATAATGGTGATTATCCCTTTACGATAGAACTTCCATCTATTTCGAATAAAGTGGACAAACCATTTATAAGTTTTTATACTCAAAATACTAAAGTAAAGACAAAGGTAGGAAAAGAAGATAATAATTTTAAGTTTGATATAAACGTGAAGATGAGGATTGCCTTTACTGAACGATTGTTCTCATACAATGTAAGAAAAGCACCTGAGAAACTACAAAAGTCGATAGAAACTAAATTACAAGAGGATTTTGAGAATCTGATCAAGAAGATACAATCAAGTAAAATTGATCCAATAGGATTAGGGTTATATGCTAGGGCCAATATGTACCAGGATTATAAGGAAGTTCAAAATCAGTGGGGAAAGACATTATCAAAAGCCAATATAAACGTTAAGGTACATGTGAAAATTGGTGGGATGGGCACAATTAAATAACGGACCTTCAAGTGGTTTTTGAAAAAAATCTAAATTAAATTAAGACTGTTAAAGATCTATTTGATTGAGGCTTTACCTGAAAAATGGATGGGGTGCTAAAAGTTTAAATTTATAACCTAATAGATTATTCATTATACCCTAAAGAAGAGTACATTATGAAGATGACTAGTTATTTACTGATGTAGTAGTATATTATATTGTTCATGGAACAGATTTGGTAAAGAAATGGTTATAATATTAGATATTATAAATAGATATTACTCTTAACTAACGTTCAATGTTAGTTCAATAACATAAGGGCTGCTTCGGCGGTCTTTTTTATTTTGTTTAACTGGCAGAAAAGTTAATAAGAGAAAACATATATTTCTCCTAACTCTGCTCAAGTCAGTTCTGTTATTACTATTTATCTAAAGTAGTTACCTTTTTAATATTAACTTGAATAATTCTTACCCAATTATTGGAATTTTGATACAATTATTTATGTAGGGGAGGTATTCAACTTGATAGTATTGAAAGAAGTCAATATTCAGAACTGGTTTAACATTATTATGCTTAGAAGTGCTAATGATCAAGAGAATAAAATTTTCGAAAAAAATATAGCATCTAATTGTTTTTCCCTAGCACAGTCTAGTATTGAAGGAAGCTGGGTAACAAAAGCTATTTATTGTCATGAAACTTTAATTGGATTTACAATGTATGGTTATTCAGATGAACTTCAAGGGTATGAAATATGTAGATTTATGATAGATTTTAACCACCAAGGTAAAGGGTATGGTAAGAAAGGATTAAACTTAGTTATACAAGAAATCGTAAATAATTTTAAATGTGAAGAGATACTACTAAGTTTCCATCCAGATAATGAAAGGGCGAAAAAACTATATGAATCAGTAGGTTTTAAGAATACTGGAAAGGTTGTTAAAGGTTTCGTTGATGAACTGATCTATTCAATAGAAACTAAGTAGACAATTAATAAGAGGTATAATCCTTCATTTTAACTAATTTAACTAACGAGCGCGATAGTTGAACAAGATCCGCTTTGAATTTCCAAAGGTCTATACCTGACCAAGTGTTGTTTAAAATACTATAAAATACAAAACAGTGGGAAAAAAGGCTACCCACTGTTTATTTAATTATTTAGCTGTTTTTCTCATACGTAGTTTTGAAAATTTCATTGATTGATATTCGCTAAGAAATGTAGAACTTAATAACAATACACCACCAATCATTTGAATAATGGTCATTTTTTCTTGTAAGATTATCCCGGAAATCAATATAGCTACAAATGGATCAACATAGCTTAGCATAGCAATACTCTGACCCTTTAAATTTTGCATTCCCGAGAAAAATAACCAAAACCCAACGCCGGTGTTTATAATACCTAACAGGATAATAAAGAGAATGGAGAATCTTGGTACTTCTAAGATACCGAATCCTTCCGTTAATAGAACGTATGGTAGGAGGAGTATTGCAGTTATTCCAAGTTGTACGATTGTAATTTCTAACTTTGCTAAATTTTTAATAAATTTATTTAATAACATTAATGCAGCATAAAACGCTGCTGCAACTAATCCAAAAAAGATTCCAAGTAAATCAGCTTGACCAGATGTACTTAAACCATTTCCAACAATTAATAGCATACCTAATAACGCAACACCAATACAAACAAGCTTTTTAATAGATAATTTTTCTTTGAGTATTAATGGTGAGAGAATCATGACAAATACTGGTGCAAAGTAGTAGGCTAATGTTGCATTTGTCACTGTTGTATAATCGTAGGATTTATACAGGAAAATCCAGTTCCCACCCAATGCAATTCCAGAAAGAAATATAATGGAAGCATTCAGCTTCATTAATTTCCAAGGAATAGATTTTTTCATCACCAAAAATACGAACATTAAAAATAAACATCCAATTGAACTACTTAGTAAAGCCGTTTCACTCGATGATAAATCAATGTATCTTACAACTAGACCTATTGTACCAAAAATAATCATCGATAATATAAAATGAATTTTAGATTTCATCGGACATTCCTGGTACTCTATCAATAATATCATTCACATAAAACATCATTACTTCCCCATTCCTTTCAAACTTGAATTTTGAATAGGATTAGAATAGCATATTCATATGTATCACAAAATTGAATGTTTATCATGTTATATATGACAAAATCGAATGTAAATGAGGTCAAGTTATGAATATCCAAAAATATATGGCGTTTGTCAAAGCAGTTGAATATGGAAGTTTTACAAGAGCTGCAGATGCCTTAAATTATACCCAGTCAGGCATCAGTCGTATGATTAGTGATCTTGAAGCAGAATGGGGAATTACTCTTTTTGAAAGAGGACGTGCCGGAATCAATTTAACATCTGATGGTTTAAAATTACTGCCTCAGTTAAAGCGAATTTGTAATGAGCATGAAATTTTACGGTTACAGGTTGAAGACTTACACGATATGAAATCTGGAATGATCCGTATCGGAACATTTTCAAGCGTGGCAACTCATTGGTTACCCAATATGATTAAAATTTTTAAAAAGGACTATCCAAATATTGATTTTGAACTATTATTAGGTGATTATACAGAAATTGAAAATTGGATTGTAGAAGGTCGTGTCGACTTTGGCTTTTTAAGGTTACCGACAAAAGTAGAAATTGAAACAATATTTGTGGAGCAAGATCGTTTGCTTGTAGTAATTCCTCAAGACCATCCACTCGCTAATTGTGACAAGTTTCCAATCAGCGAATTAATAAATAGTCCATTTATGCTATTAGAAAAAGGTGGAAAAGCAGAAATCGCAGAAATTTTCGAAAAACACCATATATCACCATTAGTACATTTTACAACATGGGATGATTATGCCATTTTATCTATGGTAGAAAACGGTTTAGGAATCAGTATTTTACCAGAATTAATCTTAAAACGTATTCCATACAAAATAATAGCGAAGGAGCTTGAAGTTCCTGCTTTTCGAAATATTGGCATAGCTATGAGAGAGGAAAAATCGCTTTCGCTTGCCGCCAAGAGATTTTTAGAATATTTATCATATAGAAGCTTGATAATTGAACAGCCTGATTAAGGCATCTTTTATTTTTAAGAAAATCCACGTTTTTATTCTACAAACGAGAGCTTTAGTTACATAAAGTGGACTGCTTCAGAGGCCTTATTTTTTTCTATCAAAATAGAATTTAAAAAAGAAGACTATTTTGATCGAGGTAAAAAATGAAAACTTATATATTAAAAAGTGTTAAACAATTAGGTATTTTAATTGGTATAATTTATTGCAATCTTATTGTCCTTATTGATCAATCAAAAAATACCTTTTGAATCGAATAAAATCTTTATATTTATACGGTGGTTAGCAGCTGTATATTTGATAACTGGTGTCGTTCTTTTTTTCAATGATATCATAAAAGGGATAAAGCAATTTTCAACTAACGAGCACGTTTGTTGTATTACCTGATCGACTGTTTAGTCGATTTTTTTACGTTGAAAGGTATATTACTTAAATAAAATTAGAGGTATTAAATCAGTAATATTGAATAGTAATTAAAAATTGTATTGAATGATTAATATTCATAAAGTGGAGGATATTAATGAAAATTTGGATTGGTTTAATATGCGGAATTTTTTTATTGTTAGTATCGTTTTGGGTTTTGTTTCATGGATATATGCCACAGGTAGGAGTAATTGGGGACGGACCGAATAATACTTTAGTTTGCTATGAATTTAGTATCTTATTTTTATCTGGGATTCTTACTCTATCATTATCTTTTAATTTTAAAAATAAAAAATTACGGCTAGCGTGGATAATGCCAAATGTATTCTGCTACTTATTAGTAATCATTTTTTCAACATTTGTGATTGAAAACTTTGAAGGAATGAAAGAAATAAATAGATTAACAATATGGATTGTAGCCAATGCTGCTTTATTATTAATTTCAGTTTTCGGTAGTTTTCGAATATGGGATTGGATTAAAACTGGAAAATTATAAGATATATATAATCACCTTAAAATAATATATATCTACTTCAACTAACGAGCGCGTTCACTTCAATACTCCAAGTTTGAATTTAAAAAGGATGAATTTAAATTTTTTAAAAAAATGGTATAATTTAACAAATGAAGCAATTTGGAGGATTTTTTTAATGACTACATTAATTATTCTTGGAATAACGCTAATTGTTTTAGCTTATGCGTTTTTTAGAACTGATTGGATACAAACACAAATAATGGCTAGGACAATGAAGTCAGCTGAATATGATTCAAGTACAGTCAAATGTCCTAAATGTCAAAAAGAGAATAAACGGGTTAGGGGAACTAATGATTGCTCTAAATGTCATTATAGCTATTAATAACTTAGCAAAATAAATTTTCTTTTAAAACTATAGAGAGCGTTAGTTGAAATTTTCCAGGAGTACAGAACTATAATAAGTTAACTTTAAATAGGGGTGATATAGTGGAGAATTTAGTCTCATATTTTATCAGTTTATTCATTCCTTTTCTTATGATTGCTATTGGAATTGTACATAAAATAAAAGCTCCCAAAAAAATAAATCCCTTTTACGGTTATCGCACCTTACGTTCTATGTCATCACAAAAAGCTTGGGATCATGCTCAAAAATTGTTAGGTTATTATTCCATTAGGTTTGGTATCTATAATATAGCGATTGCGATTTTTCTTTTATATATTTTACCTTTTTCATTGGATGTAGTTACGTTAATTAATATGGGATTAAGTATAGTTTTTTTATTTATTCCAATTTTCTTTATCGAAAAAATTTTAAAGAGAAATTATCAGTAAAATAATCTTAGATTTTAAAATTTATTGTACAACTAACGAAAGTGACAGAGAGTTTCGTATTTATCAATAGAATTAGAAAATAAGTTAAGGTACTATTTCATAAGGAATGGTTATAATGATAGAATCAGGAGACTTAAAAATAATTTTTAAATAAAACCAAAACGCCTTCATTCCATATAGAATAAATGAAGGCGTTTTTTATGATAAATCAACAAAAAATACAGAAGGTTTTTTCAATACTTATGGTACCGTTACTAGTAACAAATGGTGAGTTATTTCTTACGGAGATACGTTTAATATTTTCGACTTGTAATATTAAACTGTTACTATTTCTTTCAATTGTACGCATAATTTCTAGACCATCTCTTGTTTTTATTATAATTGTTACAGGAGCTACACCAACTCCAAGTCGAATCATTGCCTTATTATGATTTGGTGTTTTATCTTCAAATACTTTTTTTTCTGTACCAGGTGATAAAGTAAAAAAAACAAAAGCAGTGTGTTCTCCGATAAAAGGTGTTCCTTTTTCCCTTTTTTTATTTGACATAAAATCACGTCCTTCCTTATTTCAAAGTGATTAACATTCGATACAAAAAGTTTTCAACGAAACCACTACATGTTCCTGCTAGGGCATTACAAATAATAGTAACTTTTTTAATATCTTCCACTTGAACTGCAATATCTGCTTCAGCATCTACTGTACGAATTATTTCTTTACCATGTTTAGTTTTTATGATTAAAGTTATAGGATTATCTTCAGTGTGGGCGACTACCACCGCTTTATTATGATTAACTGTAAAATCTTCAAATGTAGTTTGTTTTTCACCAGCGGGGAGGTTATTGAAACTAACTGAACCTGAATGTTCATCGATGAAAGGTTGTTTGTTAGATTTCTTTTTATTATTTGACATATAATCATATCCTCTCATAATTTATTAGGCGCATTTGAAATTTCTTTTCTGCTATGAAGCGTATAGACTGAATACTATTTAATAATCTATTAATTAATGTTTCAAATGACGATAGTACAATGTATGAAAATAAAGAGTGATAGGTATGGTTGCTTGTCTAATATTTTCTAATTATTCTTTAATATAGAAAATAATAGATTCGTATCTGTATAAAAGAGATATTAATATTTACTCGTTAATTTTAAAAAAGGGGAAAAAAGTAAATATAATCTTGTTCAACTAACGCAATCGTTATTTCTGTTTTGAAGTTATAAATTTACTACTAAAGATATTATTACATCACAAACAATTAGCATGTATGTAAGTCCTAACGATTGCATAAAAAAAGGACCAGTTTGGTCCTGTTTTTTTTGTATTTATTCTTTTAATTATGGTGTGTTTTGTTAATATCGATTTAAATAATACTAAATTAGATGTTTAAACTAGATTTTGCTTTAAATAAACAACTTCATTTTTTAAAAATGAGTGTCAGACATCTAAAAACAATCAAAATTTCTACATTTTGTTAAACATTGAACTTTAAGGGAATAGGTTTATTTACTATTTTTTCCTAAAAGAATGTATACAGTTGCAATTGAAAGTAAAAATAAGTTTGTAAACTATTATTCATTCGAGGAGAATTTATGAAATTTGAGCAAATGGAATATATCGTGCAAGTTGCGAACGAGAAATCAATGAATAAGGCTGCAGAAAAATTACATATTACAAGTTCAGGAATTAGTCAATCGATCTCCCAATTAGAAAATGAATTAGGAATAACAATTTTTAACCGTTCAAAAAAAGGAACAGTTCCTACAGAAGAAGGTGAGATTGTAATTAAAAGGGCTAGTGAAGTCCTGCAAATTATTTGCAAATTAAATGATGAGCTGTTTGATTATAAAAATAACAAAAGTGTTCATTTAAAAGTTGTAGCTGCGCCTACTTTCTCATCTGTACTTCATCAAGCATTGAATAAAATCCATGTTGAACATCCTAATGTTACAATTGAAATTGAGGAAAAAGATCCACCTCTAATTATGGAAACGATTAGACACACTGAATATGATTTTTGTTTTTTTCCTCAAGATTTAGAGATATTAGAGAGTGAAAAAAATATTAACTATGCTTTAATTCGTACTGATCGTGTTCATGTTATTGTAGGAAAACACTCCCCACTCTTTCATTTAGATTTCGTATCTCAATCTGATTTATTAAATATGGAAACTGCCTGCTATTCAATCTATTCTAATTATTATTATTCTAAGTTAATTAAAAAGAATAAAAATAAAATCAAGGTAACTACAAATAGTATTAATATCCTAGCAGAGGCTGTTAAAGAACAGAATGTATTTGTCTATTCTCATGAGTTTGGAGCCAAATTTCATCCAGACATTCTCGGCGGAATTATTAAATCGATACCTTACAAAGAAAATGATGATTACGTTTATAAAGATTTGTGGGTAATCTATCCAAAATACAAAAAACTTACTAATATAAGCAAAAGATTTATTGAAATAGTTAAAGAAATAGCCACTCAATGATGGTGGCTATTTAAGTTTTCTACTAGTCTTCTCTTAACCATAATGTTCGAATTAAAACCTTGTGTTTGTTGAAGTCTAGTCTTTATGTTACATAGTTTTATTCTTAGTTTAGGACTTTATTTACTAAATTATAATATATTAATGATATAATATTGATATACTAATGCGAAGGGGTCCATACTAATGGATATTGAAGATTCTTATAAAAAAGTAATAAGTAGTATGAGTCTTGCTTCTCTCGAAAAAGAAAAAGAAGCACTTCTGAATACGATGGATAATTTGGATAAATTAGAAAATGAATTTTTAATATTAGTTAATAAACTCGAATTGGTTTATAAAACCAGTTTACTTAAGTTTGAAGAAACTAACATTTATAAAGTAAGTTCGTAATATCTAAAATATCTCTAATAGGAAAGATCAGTCTACTAAAAAGGTGAACCATCATAATAGACGGAAATGAAAAAGGTCTTTCGGATTGAAGAACCTTTTTCATTTCTTATACAACAAAACAAATACAAGATTTCATTGCTAAGTGATTATGTTATGAAAGACAGAGTAAAATTTTTGATGCTTATGCAGAGTATTAAGTATTTTATTTTGATTATAGAAATGAAATGAATATGATTTGGGGATGAATTATTTTACTATGTTTTTAATGTTTTTTCTGATATATTCAAGGTTAGCGGTACACTAATAAAATAAAAGGTTTACTTAAGTAAAATAAGGTATATTCTATTTGTTGAATAGATTCTCTTTTAACATAGAAAAGTAGGTGAACAAAGTGGGAAAATATCTAATGGATACTAAAGGTCATTTAGCTGTGACAAAGTTTCATGAAAAACAGAAGCCTGTCAAATTAGATAAAAAGCAGCAACTTGAAAAAATGCGTGCGGAGTATTTGAAAAAGAAGCAAAAACAAACAGATAAATAAGATAAATAAAACATAGGAAGACTAAAATCTCCCTATGTTTTTCTTATTCAAAGTTCTTTTTTCAATTGATGACAGAGTTTAGTATTCCCATCAATTTCAGTTTCGGTGACAAAACACTCGTCATCAGATATTCGTTTCAAACAATGAGTGAAGAAATAGGGAGATATACAACTAATCACATTAATACAGAGATCAACAGTAAGTTTTTATATAAAAAAAGATTGATTTCACCAAAATTGTGACTCGCAAAATATGTAACATACAACAAAAAGACAGCTTCGGCGGTCTTTTTTATTTTGCTAACTGGCCGTAAAGTTGAACAAAGATTACTAAAATTGATGGCAGTGGACATCTTATTAAATTATTAATGTAAGGATATGATTTTATATCTTGAGTTTTTGATGAGTAATATAGTTAGTTACTTTAGTTTCCACGAAAAAGTGAATATCATTTGTGTGAGAAGAGTGCATTAGATTTGGTATTAAAAGAATAAGACAAATAATAACCAAAAGTAATGAACTTGGCTAAACAATTATTAGAGGTATTACAATAAGATTATAATTTTGAACTAACGAGATCGTTATTGTTGAATAAGTCAATAAAACAATTAATAGTTTATAATAGGATTATTTTGGAATGCTTTTTTAGCAGAAGAATTGGGGGAGTATACTGATGTTTGAAAAAACTAATTTATTTGATCTAATTGATCGGGAACGGGATAACGTAACCCCTTTAGTAGTTATGATGTGTGGTGTAGCAGGTTCGGGAAAAACTACATTCGCACAACAATTAGAAAAAGAAGGCTTTGTGCGTCTTTCAATTGATGAAGAAATTTGGGCTACTAATGGCCGGTTTGGTATTGATTTTCCAGTTGAAATGTATGAGGAATACAAGGAAGTTGCTGAAAGAAAATTGCTAATCCAACTTGTAAACTTAATTAAGAATAAACAGCAGGTGGTTGTAGACTTCAGTTTTTGGCAACGTTCAAGAAGGGAGAAATATAAACAGCTTATTGAAGAGGCTGGTGGTAAGTGGAAACTTATTTATTTGAAAGTTCAGCCCAATGATTTACGTAAACGACTTAAGATACGAAGTCAACGATTTGATGCAAATGCTGCTTTCACTATAACAGAAGAAATTTTAACATCCTACCTTAATGGTTTTGAAGCACCAATAGGGGAAGGAGAAATTATTATTGAACATTAGAGAAAATTTCATTTTAATGAATCTAACAAGTATTTATACTTCAATGGAGGAAAAGTATTGTACTAATGTAACTTACGTTTAGCATTAGTTGAAGATGATGATGGCTACTTTGGACCCTCCAAATAAGGGAGGGTTTTATATTTTCTAATAAGTAAGTTAGGCGTAGCTAAGTACGATTCTCTTTTCATTAAATGTCTTGTCTATATATTTTATTATTTTCTATTTAAGGTAAATTTTTTCTTTAACTTTTTAGATAAATGTCATATCACTTTTCACTTCATTTACGATTTGATAAACTAAAACAAAAAGGAGGAGTAAATATGACAAATGAAGATAAAAACAAATTTTTTCAAAAATACCTCAAAAATGCCTCTTCCTATCTTGGAAACAAAGAAAAATCTTCTGAATTACTAAAAAAAGCGATGAATCTAGCTCCAAAGAGAAAAGGTGCACTAGGTGATGCGTGGGAAAAAGTGATCCTATTCATTGACTTATTTAAAGCATATATTAACGGTAGCTACAGAGACATTTCTACTAAATCAATATTAACTGTGATAGCAGCATTACTTTATTTCGTTAGTCCGATTGACGCCTTACCGGATTTCTTAGTTGGAATGGGACTTTTGGATGATGCAACAATTCTAGCATTCACATTTAAACAGCTAAACACTGACATTGAGAAATTTAAAATTTGGAAAAATAAAAAACAAGAGGAAAATGAACTAATTGATAAAGAAGATTGATCATTTTATAAACAATTAATAAATTATGTCGATAAACGTTATATAACCATTTAGTAAATTTTTTTCTAAGGAAGGATGTATAGCGTGCTATCAATAGGAGATACGGTCTTTATCGAAGAAAAGATCGATGATCAAATTATATATTATAAATCAAGACTTGTAGATATACTTGACCAACAACTACATTTAGATATTCCAATTAATGAATTAACAGGTAGAAATGCTATATTTACGAGAAATTCAATTTTTAAAATTTTATTTCTAACTAAGAAATTAGAACTTTATACCTGTGACTTAACATATATCCAAACTTTACATGAAACTGTTCCAGTAATGGTTTTTAATAAACCGAATGAAAATGAATTGGTAAAAGAGCAAAGAAGAAGATTCTTTCGTATTCCATCTACTACCGAAATCACAGTACTTCCAATTGAAGAAGAGTTTGCACCAATAAAATCTTTATCACAGGATATTAGTGCTGGAGGAGTAGCGATTCATATTCCAAACACAATACCATTACAAGTAAATCAGAATGTAGTATTAAAAATGAATTTACAATTTGAAAACACAATAAACGAAGAAGTAGAAGTTGAATCAACTATTGTCAGAATCCATGATGCTGAAGCAAATGATATGCAGTTAATTTCATTAATGTATAGTAAACTAACTACTCAAGATAGACAAAAAATTGTAAAATACACGATGGAACAACAAAGATTACAAATACAGTCATTAAAATACGATTAATAAGCGAAAAGGTTGTCATAATGACAACCTTTTTTTAACTTTATAAAATTAATAATTTGTACGACTTTCATCGTTAATCCATACGATAAATGGATTCTCCCTATCATTTACCGGAATCGAAATTTGTTCACTAGGAATTGAGCGATCTTCATAAGGTAATGATAATTCGTTATAAATATGGGCATCATCAAAACCGATTGCTGCTGCCTCTTTTTTTGTGAAAAAATAATAAATTTTAGAGATTCTAGACCAATATGCCGCGCTAAGACACATCGGACAAGGTTCACAACTAGTGTATAAAACAGAATCCTTTAGCGTAAAGGTTCCAATATTTAAACAGGCGTCTCTAATTGCTTGCACCTCAGCATGGGCAGTTGGATCATTTAAGGTAGTCACACTGTTTACGCCAGCTCCAATAACTTTACCATTTTTGACAATTATTGCTCCAAAAGGCCCACCATTTTTATTTAACAAATTTTCATAAGCAAGTCTTACACTAAGTTTTATCCAATCAGTGTGTTTCATTCACAACACCACCGTTCATAGTCAAATGTTTAATCATTTTATGAACTAAAATGTGTAAATATGACACCTCAATTCACGAGGAATGTCGAATAATTTACACTCAAAAATAGAGGAAAAATAGTAGTTTGTTTAGAATTAAGTAAACGCTTACAAAAATTGTATTCTAAGGGTGTGTTTGTATTGAATAACTATGGAAATAATGTTCAATTTCAAGTTTATAGTAGTGGAAGAAAGAGTGACCTACCTGTTTCTTTTGAAGAAATGGAACAATTAGCAAATGAACAATTAGATGAAAGCTCATTTTATTATATAGCTGGTGGAGCCGGTAAAGAACGGTCAATGAAGGAAAATAGATTAGCATTTGATCAATGGAAAATCGTACCAAGAATGTTGCGTAATGTATCTGAGCGAGATATCAGTGTAAAGTTATTTGGAAAAACCTATCAATCACCAATACTTTTTGCTCCAATTGGGGTTCAGACGATTGCACATCCAAATGGGGAGTTAGAGGCAGCAGAAGCAGCAGCTGCTTTAAGGATCCCTTATATCGCGAGTACTGCAGCAAGTTTTTCATTAGAAAAAATAGCAGATGTATTGGATGATTCACCAAAATGGTTCCAATTGTATTGGAGCAATGATATGGAGATAACTGCAAGTATGGTCAAACGAGCGGAAAAAAGTGGTTATGAAGCAATAGTCGTAACTTTAGATACGCCAATGATGGGTTGGAGAGAAAAAGATATTGAAAATGCGTACCTTCCTTTTTTACTAGGACAAGGAATCGCAAATTACTTAGAGGATCCGGTTTTTTGTTCAAGATTAAGTGTATCTCCTAAAGATGATATTGAATCAGCCATTTTACTTTGGACGAGATTATTTGGAAATCCAGCGCTAACATGGGAAGATTTAGCCTTCCTTCGTAAGCAAACGAACTTACCAATTTTACTAAAAGGTATTTTGCATAAAGATGATGCTAAACTAGCATTTGAAAATGGAATGAACGGAATTATCGTTTCAAATCACGGAGGAAGACAAGTAGATGGAACGATTAGCTCTTTAGACGCTTTAGCAATGATTAGTAATGAGTTAAAAGGAGACATACCAATTTTATTTGATAGTGGAATTAGAAGAGGCGCAGATGTATATAAAGCTTTAGCGCTTGGAGCCGACGCAGTTTTAGTTGGTCGTCCATTTATGTATGGATTAGCACTTGGAGGTAAAGATGGTGTCATGCAAGTTATGAAAAATATCATAGCCGACTTTGATCTGACTATGGCATTATCAGGACAAAAAAATATAGATGAATTGAATGAATCCTTACTAATCAGAGAATCAAATTTATCTTAAATTCAAGAATGAGAAGAAAAAGTCCTAATTAACTTTTTTAGTTAACTAGGACTTTTTTTAGGCTACATTTTTAAAATTTGGTTTTGAATTGTGATTACTTTTCATGGAGGCACCAATTAAAAACCCGATTAAACCGGGGATAATCCAACCAAAACCATTACTTTGCATAGGGATATAAGCTAGACTGTCAGAAAGAATTCCACTTAAAAATGTATGATTAATCATTTCTATGAAACTATATAAACCAACAAAACTGATTGTCATCACATAAACAGAGCGATGATTAAATGGAATTTTATCATGTACTAACCCGAGAACAATTAATGCAATAGCCATTGGATATAGTAAACCAAGTACAGGAACTGAAACTTTTAATATTTGAGTTAGACCAAGATTCGCAACAAAGGCGCTAATTGCACATAATAAAACTACCCAGTTAAGATACGTTAATTTTGGAAAGATACTTGTAAAATATTGAGCGCATGAAGTAATGAGACCAATGCAAACACTTAAGCATGCCAATGTAAAAATAAGACCTAAAACAATTGTGCCACTATTACCAAATAACTGATATAGTACTGTACTTAAGACAATCGCACCGTTATCTACATTACCAGAAATCTCAGTAGAAGCACCTAAATAGGCAATGATTAAATAAGTAAACGTCAGAAGAATGCCACATATGATCCCAAATATCGCTAAATATTTGACTTGTAATTTCTGGTTATTAATTTCTTTACTTTTGAAAATGGTAACAAACACAATACCGTATATTAATGCAGCGATTGCATCCATTGTTTGATAACCATCTAAAAATCCTTGAGAAATTGGGTGAAGTTTATAGACTGATTTGGCGTCATTAAAGCTTGGTAAATCAGTAAACAAAGCTTTAATAAATACAATAATGATTAATATAAGTAATGATGGCGTTAAAATTTTGCCAAATCTGTCTATTAATTTTGAAGGAGATTTCGCAAACCAATACACAATACTAAAAAATACAATAGTATAAATCATTAAACCGATTGGTGATGATTCGATTGAATTTGATAGAAACGGTTTAATACTCATTTCATAAGCTAAACTGCCTGCACGAGGAATAGCAAGTCCTGGTCCAATAGATAGATAAATAGCTAATGGAAAAAGTAAGGCAAAAATTGGATTGACTCTGTTCACTAATGTATCGAATGAACCCGATTTCGCAATTGCAATAAAAGCCAATACGGCAAGACCTGCATCTGAAATAATGAAGCCCGCAACTGCTTGCCAAACATTCAACCCAGCAGTTTGTCCTAAATATGCAGGAAAGATTAGATTTCCTGCCCCAAATAACATTGAAAATAGCATAAAACCCATAAATAAAATTTCTTTTTTTGTTAAAGAATTCAAACAATTCACCTCAATCTATAGTTGCAAATAAAAAAGTAGATTTCATTCTAACAAATATATTTTCCAATTACTATACTAAAATAAAAAATTCAATTAATATTCAAGAAATTTTTAAATTTTTGTTACTATGTCCAATATTTATGGATAAGTAGCATAAGTAAACTTGTCCATAAACTATATATTTAGTAAGTATATAGTTTGGGAGGACAACGATGATTGAATTTCAAGAGATATCGTTTAAACATTCGAATGGCAAATATGCAGTTTCAGACTTATCATTTACGATTGAAAAAGGAGAATGCGTCGTATTAATTGGACCAAGTGGATGTGGTAAAACGACGACAGTTAAATTATTAAACAGATTACTGAATCCAACTGAAGGGGTGATTTTGTTTCATAATGAAAATATAAGTGAGTCAGATGTTTATGAATTAAGAAGAGATTTCGGCTATGTCATGCAACAAATCGCATTGTTCCCACATTATACAGTCGAGCAAAATATATCGATTGTCCCTCAGTTGAAAAAGTGGGATAAAAATCGGATCAAAGAGCGGGTCGACGAATTATTGAAATTAGTTAATTTAGCACCGGAGGAATTTAAGCAAAGATCTGTAGCAGACTTGTCAGGAGGTCAGCAACAAAGAGTAGGGGTTGCTAGAGCGTTAGCTGCAGATCCAAGTGTGTTATTAATGGATGAACCTTTTAGTGCCCTTGACCCAGTGACACGTGAACAATTACAAAAGGATGTAAAGTTATTAAAAGATAAAATTAAGAAAACAATTTTATTCGTTACCCATGACTTGGATGAGGCATTTTATATTGGAGATCGAATTGGCATCATGCATAATGGTAAACTTGTTCAAATTGGGACAAAGGAAGAATTAATCAATCAACCTAAAAATCAATTTGTTGAACAATTTATTCGTCGTTATAAGGAAAAGAATGTAGTAGAAGGGGGAGTCTCATTATGATTCTCACTTCATTTTTAGATACATTTGGAAATCGGAAAGAGCAATTAGCTACAGCTTTAATTGAACATGTTCAATTATCACTTTTGTCATTAATGATTGCAATTGTAGTTGCTGTTCCAATTGGTATTTATTTATCAAGAAAGCAAATTTTATCAGAATACGTAATAGGCAGTACAGCAATCATCCAAACAATTCCTTCTTTGGCTTTATTAGGAATATTAATTCCGTTAGTTGGGATTGGAAAAGTGCCGGCTGTTATTGCATTAAGTGTTTACGCTCTTTTACCGATTTTACGAAATACATATACGGGGATCAAGGAGATTGATCCAATTTTATTGGAAGCGGCTACTGGATTGGGCATGAAGAATTCTCAAAGACTAGTAAAAGTAGAATTACCATTAGCATTACCTGTTATTATGGCAGGCGTACGGACTTCAATGGTCTTAATCGTTGGAACTGCAACGATTGCTGCACTTATTGGAGCTGGTGGATTAGGCAGTTTGATATTACTCGGTATTGATCGAAATGATATGAATTTAATCATAATTGGAGCGATACCTGCTGCCATTTTAGCAATATTTTTTGATTTCTTGTTAAGAATACTAGAAAAATCAAGTTTTAAAAGTTTTTCTCTGCGAATGGTTACGACTGGTTTTATCATTTTAGCATTATGTATCTCACCAATAACGATTCAAGCTTGGAATAAAACTGACATTGTAATCGCAGGTAAATTAGGAGCAGAACCGGAAATTATAATGAACATGTATAAGTTAATGATTGAAAATGAAACAAACTTAAAAGTTGAAGTTAAGCCTAATTTTGGAAAAACTACATTTGTCTTTAATGCCCTTAAAAATGGTGATATAGACATATATCCTGAATACACAGGTACAGTGGTATCGACATTTTTGAAAGAAAAGGTTGTTAGTAATAATGCTAGTGAAGTTTATGAGCAATCAAAAAATGGTTTAGCTAAAAAATATAATATGAGTTATTTAGCACCGATGAAATTTAATGATACTTATGCTTTAGCGATGCCAGAAAAAGTAGCCGAACAGTTTGGAATCGAAACGATTTCTGATGCAGTTAAATATGCGGATCAATTAAAAGCAGGATTTACATTAGAATTTTCAGATCGCGAAGATGGTTATCTCGGTTTAAAAAAGCTGTATGGTTTAAATTTGCCAAATTTAAAGACAATGGAACCTAAATTACGCTATCAAGCAATTCAGTCAGGTGATATTTCTATAATTGATGCATATTCAACAGATAGTGAGTTAGATAGTTACGATATGAAAGTTTTAAAAGATGATAAAGAATTATTTCCACCGTATCAATGTGCACCTCTACTAAGAAGTGAAACAATTGAAAAATATCCAATGGTTGAAAAAGTACTGAATAAATTACAAAATAAAATTAGTGATGATGAGATGAGAAACATGAATTATCAAGTAAATGTAGATGGAAAAACTGCAGAAAGTGTTGCGAAAGAGTTTTTAAAGAGTGAAGGATTATTAAAATAAATGATTTGAAAAAGGGGATGTTCGTAAAAGAACATCCCTTTTTATTATGATGATATAGGAAAAACTACTTATTAATCGTTATAAGCTCCAGTTAACATTTCACTGACAAAGGAATCAATCTCCCATTCTTTAGATGATGTTTCAACAAAAAAGTCGTTTGTAGGTGATTTTTGATTTTTCATTTGAAAATCAAAATGATTACTCA
>Ga0102589_1001419_pt1 | contig 32990 bp, 29 predicted proteins | sample AraplaMF_Col_mLB_FD_76858 | JGI IMG/M metagenome (GOLD analysis project Ga0102589, IMG submission 76858) | Arabidopsis root microbial communities from the University of North Carolina, USA - plate scrape MF_Col_mLB | ecosystem: Host-associated > Plants > Roots > Endosphere | place: USA...
TATTCTATCAAATGTATCAAATGAAACTGTTGGCGAAATTGTAAAAACACTTGTAACACATAATATTTCTGTATTCCGAATTGAAGAAAATAAAAAGTCACTCGAAGAGATATTCTTACAGCTTATAAAGGAGGAAGAGACACATGTACAAACGCCTCTTTCAATCTGAGCTTTTAAAAATAAAAAGGAAATGGATTTGGTTTTTAATCTTTTTAGGACCAATGGGTGTTATTTCTCTTCAAGCATGTAACTTTTTTCTTCGATATGATTTTTTGACAAATAAATATGCGAAGGATTTATGGAGCGGCCTCATTTCTGAAGCTCAACCGCTTGCTCTCACAACTCTTATATTAGGAATTACGATCGTTACTTCTTTAATTGCACACATAGAGCATCATTCTAGTTCATGGAAGCATCTCTTATCCTTACCTATTAATAAGGGGCATATTTTTCTAGTAAAATTCATACTGGTATTTTTCCTGCTTACTGTATCTTGTTCTTTATTATTGATTGGTATAGTTGGATTGGGTTTAGTATTACAATTCGATGCTTCAATTCCATGGCTTTCTATATTTAAAATGAGTTTCTATCCTTATTGGTCGGCACTGCCAATTGTAGCTCTTCAACTATGGATTGCCATCATATTTCAAAACCAAAGTATCGCATTTACAATCGGACTGTTAGGAACTATTTTCACAATGTTTTCAATAGCTCTTCCCAATTGGTTTATATGGAGATGGCCAAGCCTACGCATTGACTGGGGATCTCCACTTCTATGTGTAGTAATAGGCCTAATCGTTGGTATATGTATGTTATGTATTGAAACAGCAGATTTTACTAGAAGGGATGTGCATAAATAATGCTTTGGCTTAAAACCATACAAGCTGAATTTTATAAAATAAAAAAAACCAAAATATGGACATTACTATTTTTAAGCCCGACTTTAGCAGGAGTAATAGCTTATGCAAATGCCTCAAACTATCCCGATTATAAACATTGGGAGCTAATTTATAATATCATGATACTGGTACATGGTATGTTGCTTCTTCCATTATTAACAGGCATTTTCACTGCATTTATTTGCCGATATGAACATTCAAACGGGGGATGGAAACAACTTTTGGTGCAGCCGATAGCAAGGTATCATACCTATATAACAAAATTTTTCTTTGTTCTCTTATTTGTAGGTACAATGCAAATTCTCTTCATTATAAGCTATGTTAGTGTTGGACAACTTTTACATATATCTAGTCCATTCCCTCTCATTCCTACAATTAAAAGTATTATAGGCGGTTGGATTGCTACTCTGCCTTTAATCGCCTTACAATTATGGGTTTCAACCATCTGGTCTAGCTTTGCGGCACCAATTGCTTTAAATGTTATAGCTTCCATACCCGCTATGGTAATTGCAAATTCTGCAAGGTTTGGTCCCATTTACCCATGGTCCCAACCTTTTCTTGCAATGCTTCCTAAAGAAGGATCTGGGCTGTTTTATATCTCTTTTCAAACACTGGTATTTGTCGTAATTGGGAGCTTTGTGATTTTATTTATAGGTGGCTTTATTCATTTCATGAAAAAAGCATATTAATTTTTACGTACAAATAGTCCACAACTGTTCCAAAACAGTTGTGGACTATTTAGCTTAATTAAACATACAAATTATATCCATACATAATAGAAACAATTATTCCAACTACAAGTATCCCTGGCAATAAGTTTGCCACTTTAATTTTAATAAAACCAAGTAAATTTAATCCGATTGCAAAAATCATAATTCCGCCAGTTGCAGCCATTTCTATGATAAACTGATTCATTAGCTTTTCTGGTACAAAGCTATTAATTTGCGTCGCGAAAATCGCAATACCTCCCTCATATAAAACGACTGGTATCGCTGAAAATAGTACGCCTATTCCAATCGTTGTCGTTAAAATGAGAGAAATAAATCCATCAATTATTGCTTTTGTAAATAGCACATCATGATTTCCACGAATACCACTATCTAAATCCCCATTGCACCGATAGCAAAGATTAATGTAGCTGTTACAAACCCAAGGGATATACTACCTTCCCCTTTTGAGCCAACCTTTTTTTCTAACCAATCTCCTAAACTCTTTAATTTCTCTTCTAACTCCAGCCATTCTCCAGCCACTGCACCAATAACAAGACTTATAATTACAACAAGAAAGTTTTCACTTTTCAATCCCATTTGAAGACCAAGTACAGTAACAGCTAAACCGATTGTATGCATAACTGTCCCTTTCATACTTTCCGGAATATTGCTTAATAGTTTACCTAAGATAGTACCAATTATGATACAAATTCCGTTCACTACCGCTCCTAATATAACCATTGTGCCTTTCCCATTCTCTTCAACCATTATATTTCTAATTTTTATATCTACCATACAACAAAATACAAGGATTTTTAACAGAATTTTCAAAACTTTATAAGTAAAATTGACTTATGTATTGTATTCTTTCATCGTTTCATGTTACCGTAATATTGCATACACTATGAGAGGAGCTCTCAATACATACCTATAATCTAACAGACGTATCTTTCAACCTACATATCATGTCTAGCATACATAGACTATTAAGCACTTACTCATTTTCTTACATATCATATGAAACTCTTATCAGCAGATTTTCTAAAGGTCAGTCATTATATAAAGGGAAACTTTAATCAGCCCTCACCAATCAAGATTTTACGGGCAGCCCGGAAATAGCGGGAGAATATTGAAAAAAGGAAAGATAACTATGACAACTTTATTTAAACGATTTATTTTAATTGTAATTCTTATTACGCCAATTGTTTTATTGATTAATAACTCCTTTACATCAAAAGCAAAAGATGCATCCGGAGTCGAAAATAAAAAAGAAAAAACAAAGAAAAAAGAAGATCCTGAAATTACACTTACGTTCTCTGGTGATACAATGTTTGATTGGCAATTGCGACCGGTTATTCAAAAAAACGGAGCTGATTATCCATTCCAACACGTAAAAGATGAAATAGCAAAAGCTGATATTTCCTTTATAAACTTGGAATCTACATTTACAACACGTGAGAAAAAAATTCCGGGTCAACAATTCTGGATTAAAAGCGACCCTGCCACCTTACAAACTATTAAAAATACCGGCTATGACATTGTCAATATCGGGAACAACCATACACTCGACTATGGACAAGAAGGTTTAATGGATACGATATCTCACGTAGAAAATCTAAAACTTCCTTATATTGGAGCAGGAAAAAATGCGAATGATGCATACACAGCAAGAGAAATTACAGTGAAAGGGAAAAAATTCAAATTCCTTTCCTTCGTTCGTTTCATGCCTGACTTTACCTGGGTAGCTGGTAAAGACAAGCCAGGTGTTGCAAATGGATATGATATCAATCAAGTCACAAAAACGATCAAAGAACAAAAGAAAGACGCTGATTATCTGATTGTGTATATGCATTGGGGCGTTGAAAAATCAAATAGACCTGTAGACTATCAAAAACAGTATGTACCGAAAATAGTCGAAGCTGGTGCTGATGCGATTGTTGGAAGTCATCCACATTGGTTACAAGGATTTGAATATTACAACAATGTCCCTGTCGCTTATTCGTTAGGAAACTTCTTGTTCCCTAACTATGTAAAAGGAAAAAGTGCTGAAACGGGTGTATTAACTCTTACCTTTAAAGGAAAAGACGTACAGATGTCATTTAATCCTTACATCATTCGTAATAATCAAATTTCACCAACTACTCCTGAGGAAAAGAAAAAAGCATTACAATATTTACAAACTGTTTCAACTGATGTAGAAATTGATGAAAATGGAACAATTAAAAACAAACGTAGTTAGAAAAAAGGAAGCTTTTGCATAAAAAGCTTCCTTTCTCTTTGTATATTAAATTAACAAATCAAACAAAACAGGATTTTTATTTAACTCCATAAATTGAATATTATTTTCTTGAAAACGGGTAATTAACGGCTCATAATCTTCTTTATGTTTTAGCTCTATCCCAACAAGCGCAGGCCCATTTTCTTTATTATGTTTTTTAATATACTCAAAACGAGTGATGTCATCTTCTGGTCCTAAACCTTTATCAAGAAATTCTCGCAATGCTCCTGAACGCTGCGGGAATTCAATAATAAAATAATGTTTTAATCCTTCATAAATGAGAGAGCGTTCTTTCATTTCTTGCATTCTATCAATATCATTATTGCCACCACTTAACGTACAAACAACGGTTTTCCCTTTAATTTCATCCTTGTAAAAATCGAGTGCTGCAATTGAAAGGGCACCAGCTGGCTCCGCAACGATTGCATTTTTCTTGTACAATTCTAAAATTGTTGTACAAATTTTTCCCTCAGGAACCAACACAATATTATCCAACACTTCTTTACAAATTTCAAAAGTCAATTTCCCTACTTTTTTAACCGCTGCCCCATCAACGAAACTATCAATTTTTTCTAGGGCTACATTTTCATTTTGTAAAAAAGCCTCTTTCATCGATGCTGCTCCCTTTGGTTCTACACCGATTACTTTTGTAGCAGGACTCACACCTTTTACATATGTACCAATACCTGATGCTAAGCCCCCTCCACCAATTGCAGCAAAGATGTAATCAACAGGTTTCTCCATATCGTGTAAGATTTCAACAGCGACTGTCCCTTGTCCTGCGATTACATACGGATCATCAAATGGATGAACGAACGTCATACGATTTTCTTCACAATAGCGCTGCGCTTCTTGAAAAGAGCTATCAAATGTATCCCCGACTAATACAATTTCCGCATAAGCACCACCAAAAAATTGTACTTGTGATACTTTCTGCTTCGGTGTTGTTGTTGGCATAAAAATTTTCGACTGAATCTTCAATAAATTACACGTATATGCAACTCCTTGCGCATGATTCCCAGCACTCGCACATACAACACCATTTTGCAATTGTTCTTTCGACAAACTTTGAATGACATTGTAAGCACCACGAATTTTAAACGAACGAATTACTTGTAAATCTTCCCGTTTTACATATACGTCACATTCATATTTCTCAGATAAAACTGAATCCCGTTGAAGTGGCGTTTTATTGACGATATCCTTCATATGATTATGAGCCACAAGGATATCTTCGATTTTCACTCTCTCCTTTACATTTTGCACCATCTCGTATCATTCCTTATCTCTTTTTTATATCGGTTCAATCAAAATTTTGTATTTTCAATACTGCACCTGTATTTGCTGATGTTACCATTTGTGCATAGCGTCCAAGCCATCCTGTTTTCACTTTTAACTCTGGTTTTTTCCATTCTTTTCTACGTTTTTCTAATTCTTCATCACTTACTCTCACTTCAAGTAAACGTTCTTCTACATCAATACATACGATATCACCGTGCTCAAGAAGTGCAATTGTCCCGCCGGCAGCAGCTTCAGGTGAAATATGCCCTACTGAAATACCTCGTGATGCCCCTGAAAAACGACCATCTGTTAACAGTGCAACATCTGCACCTAATCCCATACCAGCAATCGCCGAGGTTGGGGCTAACATTTCTGGCATCCCAGGTCCACCTTTTGGTCCTTCATAACGAATAACAACAACATCTCCCTTTTTCACTTTACCTAGCATAATCCCTGCAAGTGCCTCGTCTTGAGATTCAAAAATAACGCATGGTCCTTCAAAACGTTTCACTTCTGTTGCACCACTTTTAATAACAGCCCCATCTTTTGCAAGGTTTCCTTTTAATATACGCAGGCCACCTTCTTCACTATGAGGATTTTCAAGAGAATGAATGACTTCTTTATCATGAATTTCTGCATGAGCAATGTTTTCTCTTAATGTCTGACCAGTAGCTGTAATACGGTCCAGATGGAGTACACCCTCTTTTCTACTTAACTCTTTTAAAATAGCACTGATGCCACCCGCACGATCAATATCTTCCATATGCCAATTAGAAGCCGGACTCACTTTACATAAATGTGGAACGCGTCTTGAAACTACATCAATTCGGCTCATATCATATTCAAGTCCCGCTTCCTGTGCGAGTGCTAACGTATGTAATACCGTATTTGTTGATCCCCCCATCGCCATATCTAATGCAAATGCATCATCAATCGCCTCTTCTGTCACGATATCTCGAGGTTTAATATCACGTTCAATTAATACTTTTAATTTTTCAGCTGCTTGTTTAATAAGTTCCTCACGTCTTGGATCAGTTGCTAAGATACTCCCATTCCCAGGAAGTGCAAGTCCTAATACTTCACATAAGCAGTTCATTGAGTTTGCAGTAAACATACCTGAACAGGAACCGCAAGATGGACAACCATGATCTTCAATATCCTTTAATTCTTCTTCTGAAATCTTTCCAGATTGATAAGCTCCTACTCCTTCAAAAACAGAGCTTAAGTCGACTACTTCACCTTTCGATGTTTTCCCAGCTGCCATCGGTCCACCTGAAACAAATACAGTCGGAATGTTAACACGTAATGCCGCCATCATCATACCAGGTGTAATTTTGTCACAGTTCGGAATACAAATCATCCCATCAAACCAGTGAGCATTTACTACCGTTTCAACCGAATCCGCGATTATTTCACGGCTTGGGAGCGAATAGCGCATACCGATATGTCCCATCGCAATCCCGTCATCTACCCCAATTGTATTAAACTCAAATGGAACCATTCCTGCTGCACGTACGGCTTCTTTTACAAGGCGACCAAATTCATTTAAATGTTTATGCCCTGGAATAATTTCAATAAAAGAATTACAAATGGCTACAAAGGGCTTATCAAAATCCTCATCTTTTAAACCAGTTGCTTTTAATAAACTTCGATGTGGTGCTTTATCAAAACCCTTTTTAATCATATCGCTTCTCATTTTTCCAAATCCTTTCCTGTTCACTTTTATTCATCTAATTTCACTCTATTTTTTTACTAACTTTTTTCCTTCTGACCCCTGAATCCAACTCATCATTTCACGGAGTTCCGCTCCTACTTTTTCAAGTTGATGATTTTGCTCTGCTTTTTTCATTGCATTATAAGTCGGGCGCCCAGCTTGGTTTTCTAGAATCCATTTCTTTGCAAATTCGCCTTGCTGAATCTCCGAAAGAACTCGTTTCATTTCTTTCTTCGTTTCATCTGTAACAATTCTAGATCCTGTTACATAATCACCAAACTCTGCTGTATCTGAAATAGAATGGCGCATATTCGTTAAACCGCCTTCGTACATTAAATCAACAATTAATTTAAGCTCATGTAAACATTCAAAATACGCAATTTCCGGACGATATCCTCCTTCTGTTAACGTTTCAAAACCTGCTTTTACAAGTGCCGTTACCCCTCCGCATAATACAGCTTGTTCTCCAAATAAATCCGTCTCTGTTTCTTCTTGGAATGATGTTTCAATTACACCAGCACGTGTACAACCAACTCCTTTTGCATATGCAAGAGCAACATCAAACGCTCTCCCAGTTGCATTTTGATGAACCGCAACTAATGCAGGGACCCCATTTCCTTCTTGGAAAACACGGCGAACAAGATGTCCTGGACTTTTGGGCGCAACCATCGCTACATCTACGTAACTTGGTGGCTGGATTTGTCCAAAGTGAATATTAAATCCATGTGAGAAAAGTAACATTTGTCCTTCACGAAGATTTTCTTCTACTTCATTTCGATATACATGCGCCTGCTGTTCATCTGGCAATAATACTTGCACAACGTCTGCGGTTCGTACCGCTTCTGAAACTGGCATTACTTCAAAACCATCCACTTTCGCTACCTCAAATGATTTCCCTGGACGAACTCCGACTACAACACGAACTCCAGAATCACGTAAATTTTGTGCTTGCGCATGACCTTGTGAACCATAACCAACTACCGCCACTGTTTTCCCTGCTAATACCTCTAAATTCGCATCTTGTTCATAATATGTTTTCATTTTCACATACACTCCTTATAATTTGTTTACTTGCAGAACATCAATTAACTTTTTCAACTGATTTACGAGCAATGTCGCTTCATTTTCTGTACAAACTGTTATAAGTTTCATTTCCGAAATCTCTCTTGTTTCTCCTTCATTTAAATTTAAAGAAGAAATATTATAACCACGCCGAGCAAAAATCCCACATACTCTTAGTAAAACTCCAGGATCGTTATTGACAACGAGTGAAAAAGTATGACTCATTCTTCCCACCTCTTCATAATCATTTCATGATTCCCTTTATTAGGAGGGACCATGGGAAATACGTTTTCGCCCTCTTCTACACAAAAATCAACAACAACTGGTCCTTGATGACAAAATGCTTCTAACATGACTTGTTTCGCTTCAATTGGATTTGTAGCGCGTAAACCTTTTACTCCATATGCTTCTGCTACTTTTACAAAATCAGGTGATCCAATCTGTGATTCTGATAAACGATTTTCATAGAACATCTCTTGCCACTGTCTGACCATGCCTAAAAACTTGTTATTAATAATAAAAACTTTCACTGGAATATTATTTTCAGCAATTGTTTGCAATTCTTGAATGTTCATTTGAAATGAAGCATCTCCCGCAATACAGACAACTGGCTTATCCTCAAATGCAAGCTGAGCACCGATTGCTGCTGGGAATCCAAACCCCATCGTTCCTAGTCCACCAGATGTTAGAAATGTTCGCGGTTTTTGCGCCTTATAAAAATGCGCTGCCCACATTTGATGCTGTCCGACTTCTGTGGTCACAATTGCTTCACCATTTGTTAGTTCACTTACTAAATGAATCACATGCTGCGGCTTTAATTTTGATTCACTCTGTTCATATGACAGCGGGTATTCTTCTTGCCATGTTCTTACTCTCTCTACCCATGCATCAGTTTGACATGCTACTCGCATATCTACTAACATCTGCATCGCTCGTTTCACATCCCCTACGATTGGATATTCTACCGTCACATTTTTATGAAGTTCCGCTGGATCAATATCGATATGTACCTTTTTCGAATGAGGTGAAAATAACTCTAACTTTCCTGTGACTCGATCATCGAAACGAACTCCAAATGCAAGAAGCAAATCACATTCCGTTACTGCCATATTTGCAGCATACGTCCCATGCATACCAAGCATCCCTAAAAACAGAGGATCTCCTGGTGGATAAGCACCAAGTCCCATTAAAGTTGAAACGACTGGAATTTGATTCCGCCCCGCAAATGTTAGAAGCTCTTCAGATGCATCTGCATGAATGACACCGCCGCCGATATACAGTAGCGGGCGATCTGCTTTTGAAATTGCCTCTGCCACGCTCTCCAGCTGCATTTTGTCTGGTTCGATCCGTGGCTTATAACCAGGAATTTGAACTTCTCCTTCAAAAACATTCGTTACAATAGAATTTTGAACATCCTTTGGAATATCAATTAACACCGGACCCGGCCGTCCACTTTTGGCAATATAATATGCTTCTTGCAATATACGTGATAACTGATTTACATCCCGTACTTGATAATTATGTTTTGTAACCGGCATTGTAATTCCCACAACATCCGCTTCTTGAAATCCATCTTTTCCAATGAGAGGTGTCGCTACCTGACCGGTAATAACAACTAAAGGAATCGAATCCATATATGCATCTGCTAAACCAGTAACTAAATTTGTAGCCCCTGGACCGGAGGTAGCAAATACTACCCCGACCTCCCCAGAGGCTCTCGCATATCCTTCCGCACCATGAATGGCAGCTTGTTCATGACGCGTTAAAATATGTTTCAAACCACTGTCATACAGCGCGTCATAAACTGGTAAAATAGCTCCGCCCGGATAGCCAAACACGGTTGTTACACCTAATTTTTTTAAGCAGTGAATCACATGTCCGGCACCTGTTACTTTTTTTACTTCTCCGCTATATACTTCATCACACACTGCATGTTGTTCCACCATTTCAATAACTCCTTCCCCTGTTTGTTAAGCTAAACTTTCTGCTAGTCCCGGAACGCGCACTCCTCGCTCTCTCGTTAACTTTTTAAATTCTTCCGTTAACTGTTTTGTTACTTCCCCTGGATTTCCATTTCCAATTTCTCTTGAATCCACTCTTACAACTGGAATTAATTCCGCTGCAGTTCCTGTTAAAAATACTTCATCTGCTACATATACATCGTGTCGAGTAAATGGTCTTTCTTCACAAGGAATATTTAGCCGTTCACAAAGTTCAATGACACTATTTCTTGTAATCCCTTCAAGAGCTCCTAAATAGGCAGGTGGCGTTACTACTTTTCCATCTTTCACAATGAACACGTTATCTCCCGATCCTTCACAAACATACCCTTGTTGATTTAACATAAGCGCTTCAAGCACACCTGCTTGTGCTGCTTCAATCTTCACTAATACGTTATTTAAATAATTCATCGACTTAATACGTGGGTCAAGTGCGTCTGGCATATTCCGACGAGACGCAACCGATACAACGCTAAGCCCGTTATCATAAAACTCTTGCGGGAACAACTTTAACTGTTCCGCAATGATGATGACACTTGGTTTCGTACAGCTTCTTGGATCCAGCCCTAAATCCCCTTTTCCTCTTGAAACAATTAATCTAATATATGCATCTGCATATTCATTTTTTTGTAGTGTCTGTAAAACTGCTTGTTCCATCTCTTCGATTGTCATTGGGATTGTTAGTAAAATCGATTTCGCAGATTCATATAAACGCTTTAAGTGTTCTTTTAAACAAAATACATTTCCTCCGTAACTACGAATCCCCTCAAATACGCCGTCTCCATACAAAAATCCATGATCATAAACAGATACAACAGCCTTTTCTTTCTCTACTAATTCTCCATTCATATAGATATACTGGTTTTTCATCCTACATCGCTCCTCTTTTTTTATCTCTTTATGTGCAATCCATCTTTGTATCGATTGCTGAGAAGAATATATTTTTCTAAATCTTCTGTAAATTAATTATAAAAATATCCTCGCCTCAACAATCGATTTTCTACAAACGTGTAATAATCCATTGCTGAGACGAGGGAATCGTGGTACCACTCAGCTTCCTTATACTTCTCGCGAAATACAAGCTCTGTAAGTCCTATTAGACTTTTGTTCTTTTATCGTGAACAACTCCGCTGCGCTCTACTCAGTTTTTTCGAGGGCAGTGCTCTGAGGTGATTTTCAACCGATACAATTGTTACCACCCTCACAGCCACGGGGTAGCTCTCTGAAACAATCTATATCGTTTACTCTCCTCTTCTTTGCATTACTCTATTCTCTTTTCTAAAATAAAAACTCTCGCCTCAGCAATCAATCACTACATCATAGTAGCTTTGATTGCTGAGGCGAGAGTTTCGCGTTACCACTCAGCTTCCTTATATTTCTCACAAAATATAAGCTTTGTAAGTCCTATCAGACTTTCATCCTTTTACCGGAGATGAAACCGCCGCCCTCTACTCAGTTTTCCTTTCGTAAGCGATGCTCCAAGGTGATTTTCAATGATTCGATCGTTACCACCCTCACAGCCACGGGGCAGCTCTCTGAAACTTTCGTAATCATCTACTTTTCCTCTTCCCTGCATATACAATATATAAAAGTTAGAAAATTCTCAATTCAACTTTAGTTGTTACACGTATTATAGGACTTTGATCTTTTCATTGTCAACATATTTTTCGAAAAATTTATATTTTAAATTATAATCAAAACATTTAAATGTGGATCTTTTTTGTTAAAACATAGATTTTGGTATGTTAAGAAGAAGCTTTTTTGCTAACCTAGCATCCCCACAGATTCTCTTGTACAAGAACCGAGCTACTAATAATTATCCTTCCTTAACTCTTGAATAAATTTAAGCGTTTCATTATACAAACCCAATTGATATCTATAGTGCTCTAATTCTGGTGAGATATTGATTTGTACAGAAATCGAAGATAAGTCTAATAAATCCAGATGAAATTTAGAAACCCTAAAATTTTGACGATCCTCTGAACTCTTATTGAGTTGATTTTCTATGTACCTTCCTAGCATTTGTAGTTGAATCGTCCATTGTTGTTGATCCGTTTTTGAAATGCAGTCTGTGTTAGACCAGTCACTAAATGTATTGATTATATTAGAAAGGTAGATATACCCTACCTTTAACTGCACAAGGAATTGTTCGTTTTGTTTTAATATTTGTTTTTTATTCTTAGCAAATGGATTCAATTTCAAACTTTTTTCCGCCAGCTTAAAATCTTTTTGCACTTGATGCAGTTCCTGAAGTAGGTTCGTCACATCTTTTCTTAACTGCTGCCCGTTAACAGAGCCACAATTCGTATTTACCCAATCAGCTGCTCTTTCAAACAACTGTACAAGATGAAATCCAAACTGACTTAAAGTCTGACGAGCTTCCTTCACATAATTGGGTGGGAAAATTATCATATGGATAATAACGGCAATAAGTGCTCCTATAATAGTATCTCTGATTCGATCTATGACATAATAATTTGTTTTATGAACAAAGACAAAAACTAATAAAATCGTTAAAGCCACTTGATGTATTATTGTTTTATGTACCCTTAGTACAACTGGAAGCAACATTCCTCCAAGCAATAATAATCCTATCGTCCACCCATTAACTTCTAAATGATTGATAATAAAAACGGTAACGGAAATCCCGAAAATAGTGCCGATAATTCTGTAAAAAGCATACATAGCAGAATGTTGGACTGTTTCTTGTATAGAAAGAATAACAGTCAGTGGTGCCAAATAAGGATGTTTTGATCCTAGCATTTTTGCTAATTCCCATGATAAACCAGAAGCTAAAGCTATTTTTGTTATCAGCATTACTCCTTTTAGTAGTCCAGTCTTTTTCTTACCTATGTTTTTTTTCATACAAACTCCTTTTTTCAAAAAATCACATTAGATAAAATTCCCTACACTTACTCTAAATCACAGACAATCCAGTTACCGAACATGAAACTTGATTATTTCACCAATACAAAAATAAATCGAACCTTCATGAAAAGGTGTATTTAACCTAAATACATGACTCTATATAAAAATAGCTACAAAAGTAAATTTAATTTATACCTACTATTCATGCCCTGTTCTATATTTTTTTATCCTTCCATTATCCATAGGACTATACTTTACAAGCAATCGAACTTCCCATAACAGGAATTATTGGAACAATGATGGTATAACATATAGAACTAATACCTATTCAAGCTGAAACTTTTTTGAATTGACGAAAATATGTTTCATGTTCATTTCCCACTTTTTCTGAAATTAATAGGTCATAAATTTTTAAGAATTCACACATTGTGACCTGTTTTTCTTTGCTGTAGAAGAGGAATTGTATTTAATTATTAAAGTACAATTCCTTGATTCGTCCTATTTTTAATGTGTTAGAGCAAGGAGGCATAAGTAATCATATGAGTTAATTTGTACATATGGATCAACACCGCCTCTTTGAAGCTCAAAGAAGTTTAAAAAAATCTGCATGAGCCTAGCGCATGAACTATACGAGAATATAAGACAAATCATTTTGTACGATAAAGGGGAGTAAATCCATGAATGATTTAAATAGTCTTTGCGGACAATTTGCTACAATTCTTAAAGGAAAAAGTAAAATAAATCAAAATGGTTGTTCGGTATCTTTACGTCGCAATTTTAATGTGCTTGTTCAGGGAAAGCTCAGTGGCAATGTAATACCTGTAGGAGTAAGTTTTGAATCTTTGGATCAAAGTGGAAATGCTTTAAATTTAGGAGAAATTGCTGTTTTACAAGAAGAAATCCCTTCATTTATGCGCGCAATTGTGCAACAGGGAATTATTGTTAGTGCTTTACACAACCATTGGTTATATACGAGTCCATTAATCATGTACATTCATCTCCAATCAGTGGAGCCCCCATTACATTTTGCGAAAAAATTAGCAAATTCTTTTTCAGCCTTAAGTAGTTATCCGGTTGCTGACACCGAGAGTTAATGTTAGACGAATCATATGTATTTACCTTTACCAAACATGTTCTCACTGTCTACGATCCCTTTAACTTTCTTTACGTAATCTAAGAAGTGAGCAAGGTGCAATAGAGGCCATTGCAGATACGGCTACATTTCTCGCTTCCCTGACAACCGTTGGGTTACCGGTCAATTGATCGATGTGAGTGGCGGCTCTTGCTTATAAAAACACATATTTGCAAATCTTTTTCATTGCGGAATAAAACAATTTATATAATACTAGATAAAACATATCTATTTAGGAGGATTACAGCAATGACAGAAAAAACATACGAACTCGCAACCTTTGCAGGTGGCTGTTTTTGGTGCATGGTAAAACCATTTGACGAGCTTCCAGGTATTCAAAAAGTTGTTTCAGGCTATGCTGGTGGTCATATCGAAAATCCAACATACGAACAAGTAAAAGCTGGAACATCTGGACATTTAGAAGTTGTTCAAATTACATTCGATCCTTCTATTTTTCCTTATCAAAAATTGCTAGATTTATATTGGCCACAAATTGATCCAACCGATGACGGCGGACAATTTTTTGACCGCGGTCCATCCTATCGCACAGCAATTTTTTATCATAATGAAAATCAAAAAGAGCTAGCTGAAAAATCAAAGCACGCGCTAGCTAAAAGTGGTATGTTTAAAGACCCAATTGTAACAGAAATTCGTCCACCCGCTCCTTTTTACGAAGCGGAAGAATACCATCAACATTTTTATAAAAAAAATCCTGAGAAATATGCTCAGGAGCGTAAAGAATCTGGTCGTGAAGATTTTATTAAGGAAAATTGGCAACAGAAATAATAAATGACATCTTTAAGGCCGATGAAAAATGGTTTCATCGGCCTTTTTGTATTTCAGTATAATAATTAACTCCTTACTTATTCCCTTCATTTTTCAACTGCAACGCAATTAAACTAGCAAAATCATGCACAAGTGTCGCAGCTAAAAGCGACGTAATTTGCGATTGATCATATGGCGGTAATACTTCTACTAAATCGAAACCAATATAATTAAACCCACTTAATGAGCGCACCATATTTAATGTCTCACGGCTGTTAAATCCCCCCACCTCTAACGTACCTGTACCAGGCGCACAAGATGGATCTACAAAATCAATATCAAATGTTAAGAAACACGGTGTATCGCCAATCGTTTCCCTCATTTGCTTAAGAACGCTCTCAAAACCACGATTACATAATTCCGCTGTTGTAATGACGTTATATCCCAAGTCGCTACTAGCTTCTATATCACCAGGATGATTCAATGTTCCTCGAATTCCAATTTGAAATACTTTATCTGGTTGTAATAGCCCTTCCTCATGTGCACGTATAAACGGCGAACCGTGCCAATATTTTTCCTCATAATATGTATCCCATGTATCAGTATGAGAGTCGAAATGAATCATTGCTACCGGTCCATGAACTTTAGCTGCTGCACGAAGACTTGCTAATGTAACTGAATGATCTCCACCAAGTCCGATTGGAATAATTCCTTGATTCATTAAACCAAAAACAGCTTCTTCAATTATATCATAGCTGCGATGAATATTATGCGGAATAACAGACACATCACCAATATCAATCGCATTTGTGTCATCGAACGGATATACATGGTGAATTGGATGATATGGAAATAGCGTCATAGATGCTTGACGAATGGCTTGCGGAGCAAAACGCGCACCGACGCGAAAGGAAGCAGCCGTATCAAACGGCATTCCTAAAATTGCAACTTTTGCTTTTTCATTACTTGATGGCAATCTCATAAATGTACCTGTCGTACAAAACTCTGGTTTTACATCTGGAGTTAGTGGATATTTCATTTCTCATTTCCCCTTTTAAACATGATTTTTACATTTAAAAGAAACTTACTTTAAATACCTTTTTCTTTTATTACAATGCAAAAATTGTGCCATTTAAAAAGTGATTCATTACTTTCTCTCCGTACTTTTTTATCTATGCAAAATTGAATAAATCATGACATAACGCATAAAAAGGACGAAAGATATTCGTCCTTTTTGTTTTCTATATTTATCACTCCAGCTATAATTTATTTTCTCAATCTCTCAATAAAATCATTCAACCTATCAAGCGATTTCATATTCTGATTACAAGCAATACTATCTTGACAGATATAATTTCCTTTTTTAACAAAAGTACCTGGTATATCCCCTTTTATTTCAACTAAAAACATTCCTACTTCTTCATGACCGTGGCACAATGCACAAATGCCTTTTTTATTTAAACTTTGGAACGTTCCTTGCAAACCAACAAACTTGTTTCTGTTTTTCGCTATAATAAACTTTTTACCAGTTCCTTTATCAATCCAACCTAGATATGACATTTCTTTCATATTTATTTCTTCCATTTCAGGGAGCTTCAGTTTTTTAGCTTTAGGAAATAACTTTTTTAACGCTTGAGGTGTAACTTCCTGAAAAGGAATGACATATGGGGTTAACTTGAGTAAAAATGCTTCTGCATCCTCTCTATTTTCAACTGTTAAAATCATATCAATTAATTCTTTTTGTTCAGCAGTAAGATTTTCAAAAACATGTAATACTTTTTCTATTGCAAGTGACTTCAGGGCAGTAATAACACCTCTATCATTTGCTGTTGCATGCCCGTGCACTAGAATATGAGTTTGTGATTTTATAAAATTATATTGATCACTTCTAATAAATGCTTCCATTGTTATCACTCCATACAAATTGTTGATCTCTTATTATTTTATACAATAAACTCATTTTATAAAATGCAGAAAATAATTTAGAAACAAAGTTTACATAAAAAGCACTGATTATTTCATATAAAATAATCAGTGCTTACGTCATTTTTATTTAGAATACACTATTTTCTTAATTGTTTCATTCGAAAGAAAATATTCTTCAGCTAATTGATGAATAGATACCCCGCTTTTAAATGCATATTTAATCGCTCGATTCCGCTCATCAAGTTGCTTTCTTCCTCCAGATCGTGTACCCCATTTATAATGTGTATTTTCCTGTTTTGGAATATAAATTGTTTCACCTTGCACATACTTTTGAATTTCTATAATTAAATTTTCTGGTAAAACAGCCGCTGCTTTTACGTATTTCATTTCTGCTCGCCCCTTATTTTTTATGATCCATTTCAATAAGGTGCAAAGCCAAATATAAAAGAAATGATACGAGCTCATTTTGGCGATTGTATATTACTTGTCTACCTCACGTAAAGTATCGCCATTTCCATACTTGGCTTTGCATGAGACGCTGCAGTATTTGGCAATTGTATTGTAATCACCATATCAACACCTCCTAATATACCTTTTGATTCTTATTATATGACAACTTTTTCTTTCTTGCATCCTCATGATTTTTAGAAAAGCAGTAATTTATTTGTTTTGATATAATACATACAAATTGAAATGAAAAAAAGAATCATTACATCATTCATTATACTAATCACTCTTCTCATCTTACTATTTGGAGCCTATAAACTCATGAATTCACGAACGTATCAATTATTTGGTGAATTAACAAATCGAGTAGAAACAAATCAAAAGATTGTTGCACTAACCTTTGATGATGGTCCTACAAAAAATGTAGAAAAAACATTACCACTCTTAAATAAATATAATGCGAACGCTACTTTTTTTGTTATTGGAACTGAACTAGAGAAAAACTTAAAATTAGGGCGAGCAATCGTAAAATCTGGACATCAACTTGGAAATCATACATATTCTCATAATCGAATGATTTTTAAGACACCTTCTTTTATGAAAGAAGAAATTGAAAAAACAAATACATTCATTCGCGCAACAGGATATACAGATCAAATTGATTTCCGGCCACCGAATGGAAAAAAATTAATCGGCTTGCCCTACTATTTAAACAAGCATCACATTGAAACCATTACTTGGGACCTTGAGCCTGACACGTATTACAATTCACCCTCTGATAAAGTGAACTATGTAAATAAAAATGGAAAACCTGGTTCTATCATCTTATTACATTATGATTCTGAAAAGTATTTACAGGCACTTGAAGGTATTTTAGATTCTTTATCTAAAAAAGGTTATCAATTTGTAACTGTAAACGAATTGCAAAAAAGATAATTCTACAGTGAAAAGGCCCTAGCATCATGTTATGCTAGAGCCTTTTGTATTTTAAATTACTCCAATCACATCTAAAAATACGATAATAATAGCAATTGGTGCTACATAGCGAAGTAAACATAGCCATAAAACAAATAGTTTATATCCTTTATTTTTACTTACACCAAGTTCTTTCATTAATACGTCTTTCTTCATTTTTAATGGAACAAAGATTGCAACTAATAAAACACCAAGCGGCATAAGTACATTACTTACTGCAAAGTCTGCTAAATCAAATATTGTTTTTCCAAAGAGCTTCACATCGCTTAGCACACCATATGATAGTGCCGATGGAATCCCAACAACGAAAATTAATAATCCAACAATCAATGCAACCTTTTCACGTTTCCCTTTACCTTTTGTTGTTAACGAGGCAACGCTAATTTCTAACATAGAAATTGCTGATGTTATAGTGGCAAAGAAAAATAGTAATAAGAAAACAATGAAAAATAGTTTTCCGAATGCCATTTTACTGAAAATAGCTGGTAGTACAATAAATAATAATCCTGGGCCTTGAGATGGTTCCATTCCAAATGCGAATACAACTGGGAAAATCGCAAGTCCAGCAAGCAATGTAATAACAAGTGTTAAACCAACAATAGAAAATGCTGAACGCGGCAGACTTTCTTCTTTTGGTAAATAGGAACTATAAGTTACCATTACTGCTACCCCGACAGATAAAGAGAAGAATGATTGTCCCATCGCATATAAAACAATTTCAGATGTTACATGCGAGAAGTCCGGTTGTAAGAAGAAGCGAACACCTTCTCCTGCTCCATCTAATGTAAGTGCACGAACAATTAACACGAAAAATAAAATAAATAGTGCTGGCATAAAATATTTATTTACTTTTTCAACACCGTTTTGGACGCCTTTACTTACGATAAAAATAGTAATAAGAATAAATAATAGCTGTGAGCCAACTGCTAAATACGGATTGGAAATGATTTCACCAAATGTTGCTTCGTATGCACCATTCCCTTCCCACAATCTACCTGTAACTGCATTCCATAAATATAATAAAATCCAACCTCCAACAACACTGTAGAAAGAAAGTAATATGAAACATGTTACAATCCCTAATTTACCAAGCCATTGCCATAACGTTTTAGGAGCGATTTCTCTATATGCATCCACAGCCTCTTTTTGTGTACTTCTTCCAATTACAAATTCTGCTAATAATAAAGGTAAACCAATCAGTAAAGTAAAACCGATGAAAATAAGGAAGAACGCACCGCCTCCTCCAATACCGGCCATATATGGGAACTTCCAAATTGCTCCAAGTCCAATCGCTGATCCTGCTGCAGCTAAAACGAAACCTAATTTCGATGTCCATTGCTGTGAATTCATATTTTTATCTCCTCTCTCTTCTATTCTTTCATACATTTCGTCCTTACTCGTATTGTTCTAGCCTGTTTCCTTTCTAATACAACCACTTCCTTTCAAAAATAAAAAAACGCCCCTACAAAAACGTAGGGACGATGAAAATATCGCGGTACCACCCTAGTTGTGAAGAACACTAAGAAACACCCGAAATAAAAAACGCCCCTACGAAAACGTAGGGACGATAAAATATCGCGGTACCACCCTAGTTATGAAGATACAACAAGAATAATCCCTAAATAAAAAACGCCCCTACGTAAAAACGTAGGGACGATATATATCGCGGTACCACCCTAGTTGTGAAAAATTCTTCACCACTTTATTTGATAACGGTATACACTACCGTCTTTCATTTCTTCACAACGTGAGATTTATGAAAGATGCTCCAGGACGAACTTCATGAATAATCTATATACTGATTCACACCAACCATCAGCTCTCTGATATAGGGAGATTTCCATTACTTTACCCTTTCATTGCTCAAATATTATTTTTCGAATTGATTACTACCATTTTTATCATACATTAAAAATAGTGTCAACTAATTTTTTGAATATTTATGTATCAGATTCCTATTTTTTCATAATAAAAATTCAAAATATGACTTTTCGATGAATACTATTGTAACACTTATGGTTTATCCTTTATTAAATATACCGACAGGTTTATAGTAGTATAAGATGATTGTAACGCAGCATGAGTAGGAGGAGAAACTTTGTCTACTTCAAAAGTTTTAAAAGGAACTGCTTTACTAAGTGGTGCCACAATGATTTCGCGTATTTTAGGCTTTATATACTTCTTCCCCTTTCAACTATTAGTTGGTGAACAAGGGGTTGCCCTATACGCATATGCATATTCTTGGTATGGTATCTTACTTAGTTTTTCAACGGCTGGCATTCCGATTGCCGTATCGAAATTTGTGGCTAAATATAATGCATTAGGTGACTATAACACAAGTAAAAAACTGTATAACTCCAGTATAAAACTGATGATACTCATGGGGTTCGCCGGATTTTTAATCTTATTTATCGGAGCTCCTTACGTATCTCAGTTTATTATTCGTTCCAAAACACCAGATCCGGAGTTTATCGCTGATGTAACACTTACAATGCGAGCATTAAGCTTTGCGCTCATTCTTGTTCCAGCAATGAGTGTCACACGTGGATATTTCCAAGGATTTCAACATATGAAACCAAGTGCTGTTTCTCAAGTTGTAGAACAAATTGCACGTGTCGTTTTCATTTTAGTAGGTAGTTTTATCGTTTCAAAATTACTAGGCGGTTCTGTAGCTTCTTCTGTTGCAGTCGCTACATTTGGAGCGGTTATCGGAGCAATTGCTAGTATTTCGATTTTAATTATGTATTGGAAAAAATATAATCACTTAAAACCACCTGCGGGCGAATTAAAAACACGAGCTTCAAACATTTCGTTAAGAAGCATTTATATGGAGCTACTTCGTTATGCAATCCCAATTGTTTTTGTAGGGATTGCTATACCGCTTTATACATTAGTGGATCAATATACTGTAGCCGATGCATTAAGGGCAATCGGAACACCGCTTGAAACAGCAAATGCGATATTTGCTTATATAACGAACTATGCTCAAAAATTAATTATGATTCCCGCTTCACTTGCAACTGGATTTTCCCTTACGATTATTCCAGCAATTACAAAATCATTTACAAGTGGAAAACTTGATGAACTACAAGAACAGATCACAAAAATTTTCCAATTGTTATTATTCTTTACAATCCCTGCTGCCTTTGGACTCGCCAGCATTGCATACGATTCATTCCGCATGGTATATATGAGCCCTGATACAGCTTTAGGCGGATCACAATATTTAATCTCTTATGCACCATCAGCCGTATTAAGTGCCATTTTCACAGTTTCAGCAGCTATTTTACAAGGAATTGATTATCAGAGAAAAACAATGATTGCTTTCTCCATTGGTATTCTTGTAAAAATCATCGCGAACATACCACTTATATACTTATTAGGTGGACATGGAGCAGTACTTGGAACGATTCTTGGATATCTCGTTTCTGATATCATGATGCTATATTACATTGTCAAATTTGCAAAGTTTGATATTGCAGAAACAGCTAAAACAGTATTCCTTATTACAATTTATTCAGCAGCAATGTCTGCTGTTGTAATGGGATTAAAGGCGATTGTCGGATGGCTAATCCCTGGACAACCTTATATCGAATCATTACTCATCGTTATCATCTGCGGCGCAGTTGGAGGATTGGTTTATCTTACTTTCGTATTAAAAAGTGGTCTGGCTTCACACATTCTCGGTGATCGTATTCAGCGTTTACCTGTGCTAGGAAAATTAATAAAATAAAAAAGAAGAGATGTAACTTCACTTATCGTTACATCTCTTCTTTTTCTACTTTACATACTGAATAAGTTTTTGTTGTTCATCAATATTTAGTTCTGGAGTATATGTATGAACCAAATGTAACACTTCCTGAATTAGCAATTCTAATTCTTTCACACTATATTCGGGATTTCCTAATAACGTATCCGTTAAACGCTCATACAAATTTTCAGGTCTCACTTTCATGCGTTCAATATTATAAGACATCCACTTAAAAGCTGGATGATGCACATACAGTTTATTTAAGCCAAATAAAACACCAAATAAATCTCTTTGCACTTCACAAATGATATCATAAAGCATAAGCCAATCTTTTCGTGCCAAAAGTGCCTCGCGATTATGCCAGCGATTACTTAACCAAAGATTTTCCATAATCATTCGTTTCGCTAGTTCCTCTGGATATTCTGCAACTCTATCCTTTAGCTGATTTACTTTCATTTCTCCGTATAAACTCACACCATCATGAATCGATGATACGATGCATTGTTTCTCATAATCTGTCTCATATTTATCTACTACATCAGAAATAAACTTTTCAACTGTCGTTGTTAAAAAGTTGCTAATTTCTAGCTTAATCCCTTCTGTCGTCAAATATGTTTCTGACCATTCTTCCTCTTCATAAGGATGATATGACAAAATAGTTCCACCAATACTTTTAATAGGTTTTTGACGATCTTCATCCGCTGGCGATGCTGACCATAAAATATGTAATTCAATATCTGAATGTTCATCCTGTAACTTCCTTGCTACAGATCCTGCCAAAATAATTGCCTCTATTTTCGGATTTTTCTTATAAATTGCCGTCATTTCTATTGCTTTATCTATTAACTGCATTCTATTTCCTCCTTAAAACTACTTCCTTCTCCTTTGCTTATATTCATTCATTTCTATATTAAACCTTAATTTACCTTTTATAATAAAAAAAGAGTATACACCATGCATACTCTCTGAATATATCTTATTCAAATAATCCCATACTTAAATACCGCTCACCCGTATCAGGTGCAATACATAATACTTTCTTACCCGCACCTAATCGTTTCGCTATCATGATTGCAGCATACACGGAAGCTCCTGAAGATGGACCTACTAATAGGCCTTCTTGTCTTGCTAAATTTCGCATTGTACTTAACGCTTCTTCATCTGCAATTTGAATAATTTCATCATACACTTCTGTATTTAAATTTTTAGGAATAAACCCTGGGCTTGTTCCTACTAACTTATGAGGCCCGGGCACACCCCCGGATAAAACGGGAGATCCTTTTGGTTCAACTACTGCAATATATATATTTGGTAGTTTCTCTTTCAAAGTTTCTCCTGTTCCTGTAATCGTTCCACCTGTTCCCGCAGTTGCTACAAAAGCATCTAACTCTCCATCCATTTGCTCATAAATTTCAAGAGCTGTTGTATAACGATGGATATTGGGATTTGCTGGGTTTTCAAATTGCTGTGGAATAAAACTATTTGGTATTTCTTTTTGTAATTCTATCGCTTTTGCAATTGCTCCTGGCATTCTTTGCTCTGCTGGCGTCAAAACAACTTCAGCTCCATATGCTTTAAGTAAATTAATCCGTTCTTTTGACATATTATCTGGCATAATTAAAATGGCTTTATATCCTTTCGCAGCTGCGTTCATTGCTAAACCAATTCCTGTATTCCCACTAGTTGGTTCAATGATCGTATCACCTGGCTTAATGTGACCTTGTTCTTCCGCCATATGAATTAAATTGTACGCAGCGCGGTCTTTCACACTACGAGACGGATTAAACATTTCTAATTTCACATATACATCAGCTGCATCTTCTGGAACAAATCGTGATAATCGTACGACTGGTGTATCTCCAATTAATTCTGTAACATTATGACATAGTTTCATAGCGCATCCCCTATTCTATCGTGATTTTCGATCACTTGGCAATAACCATGACGTAAGACCAATTAACGGTAAACAACTACATAATACCATAATAAATTGCAGACTATACACGTCTGCTAACTTCCCAAGAACAACAGCCCCTAACGCTCCAAGGCCAAACGCAAGACCTACAATTAAGCCTGACACCATTCCAACTTTTCCCGGGACAAGTTCTTGTGCATATACAACGATAACACTAAAGCTACTAGAACTAATAAAACCAATACATAAAAATAACGGTACAACCCATGCGAGAGAAACATATGGTAATAAAAGTGCGAGCGGTGCAGAACCTAGCATTGAAAATACGATAATATTTTTCTTACCAAATCGATCGGCCAAAGGCCCACCAAAGAATGTACCAAGCACCCCAGCAATCATAAATGCAAATACAAAGTACTGCGCATTTTTAATAGACAAACCGTAATGCTCTATTAAATAGAATTGATAGAAATTCCCGATGCCAGCTCCATACCAAGAACGAACAAAGGTTAAGAAAACAAGAAGAATGATTACAAATTTAATATGCGTACTTACAATTGCATTCTCAGCATCAAGTGCAGCTCGTTTCTTTCTTCGCACCGCACCATTTACTAACTCATTTTTGTACCATTTTGAAACAAAAATTAATAGCACAATACCTACTGCTGCAAAAGCTGTGAATCCCAGTGATCCAATTTGCCCAAACGGAACAAAAATTAACGCTGTAAAAATGGGTGCAAGAGAATTCCCTGTATTTCCTCCTACTTGATAAATCGATTGCGCCAAACCACGCTTTGTACCTGCTGCCATATAAGCAACCCGTGCTCCCTCTGGATGAAAGACCGCTGATCCTAACCCAATAAATAAAACAGAAATAATAACGATAATAAAGTTTGGCGCGAACGCAAGTCCAATCATCCCAAGCATACTTGAAAACATACCAAGTGGCAGGAGAAATGGCGACGGCTTCTTATCTGAATACATCCCAAATACAGGTTGCATAATCGATGACGTCATATTTAATGCAAATGCAATCCACCCTACTTGCATATAAGATAGATTCATCGACTTTTCCAGAATAGGAAATAGCGCTGGTACAACAGCCTGCATCGAGTCATTTAAAAAATGGCCGAAACTAATCGCAAATAAAATACGATAAATCGTCGGTGAATCCACTGTATTTTCCTTTGACACTGCCTGCATAGTTCACTCTCTCCTTCCCTAAAAACAGAAAATACAACCTATAAACCGTACACTTACTGTACTAATTTCTGATTTTTGAAACATTTCCTATTGTATAATGGTTTTATCTCTTTTTCCAGTAACACAACTTCGATTTTATATAAATTATTTACTCTATTATATTTATATAAGAATTACCAGTTTTAATTATAGCGATTTTTTCTTCTTTTATACTTAGACAGAAATGAAGGCAAAGCATGAAAACTATGAAGAAAAGACAAAAGAAATTGTTGCACCCTCACTCACATTATTAGTATTTTTATCTGCATAGTGGCAAAAACAAGAAACAACATCTAGCTCAGAAAAAAAAGTACATCACTCCATTAGTCGTAATGTACTTTTTATTTTCTAAATAAAATTTAATTATAATTCTCTTTTTTCTTTTAAAAGTTTTTGAAATTCTATTTCTAAATCTTCAGATGGTTCAATACTTAAGCGACTTAGTACTTCCGATATTTTTGTTTCAAGTAAAAGAAGCTGATCTTCTTTCGTATCTCGCGTCTTTTCCACTTGATTGAGTTTATATTGCTGATACGTTCCATCAAATAACTTAATCTCTTGATCATGAATTGCTAAAATTCGTGTAGCAATATTTTCAATAAACCGGCGATCATGTGAGACAAAGATTACACTTCCTTCGTACTCTTTTAGAAGAGACTCTAACGCTTCAACAGCTTCCATATCGAGAAAGTTCGTCGGTTCATCTAACACTAAAGTATTAATATCACTTAAAAATAACTTCGTCAGCGCTACTTTCACTCGTTCACCGCCACTTAAAACCCTTACAGGCTTATAAACATCATCTCTGAAAAAATGCATTCTCGCAAGAACCGTTCGGATCAGTGTTTCATCCTGCTTGGAAGAAGACTGGACATTTTCGATAATTGATTTTTCCGTATCTAATATGTTTAAATTTTGACTAAAATAACCAATTTTCATAGCTGGTGAAAGTCTAATGCCATACTCTTGATTCATAATTATTTTTACAAGTGTCGTTTTCCCACTTCCATTTGAGCCGATAATCGCTAATTTATCCCCACCTCGAATATGAAAACTCGTTTTGCTCCAAAGTACACGCTCACCAACTTTCCCTGTTACATCTTTTACTCGAAGAATAATCCGATTTTTAAACGTTTCCGCATTCGGCAGGTTCATCTTAAGCGGTGGAATTTCTTTTATTTTTTCTACCTTTTCAAGCTTTTCTAACCTCGTTTCAATAGCCGATGCTGTTTTTTGTAGCTTCTTTTGCTTTTTGGCAAAGTATGGCTTTGCTCCTGTAATTCTCGCTTCGGATTTACTTACTTTTTTTGGCGTTTTTGTTGCTCTTTCAGCTTTTTTCTCTTTTAGTTTCATTGCTTCTTCTAGCTGCTTTTTCTTTTTTTCATATGTTTCATAAGCTAATTGTTCTTGATGAAGCTCTATTTCTTTTTGTTTTACATAATCACTATAGTTGCCTGTATACTCTTTTATCTTTCCTTCATTCAATTCCCATATAGTTGTACAAAGAGCATCTAAAAACGCACGGTCATGTGAAATAACAACAAATGCACCTTGCCACTTTTTCAATTTCTTCTCCAACCATTCGATATGTTCTGTATCTAAATTTGTTGTCGGCTCATCTGCTAGTAAAAGTTCTGGGTCTTTCACAAAAACCTTTTGAATATATTCTTGCGTCACTTCACCACCACTTTTCGTTGTATCCGTCCGTTTAAGTTGCGGTAAAAGTTCACATTTAGTACGTTGAATAACATTTCCTTCTTCTGGAGAAATTTCCCCAGCTAACATTTGAAATAACGTTGTTTTCCCGCTTCCATTTCTACCTACTAACCCAATTCGAGCATTTTGCTGAATTTGTAGTTGATCTATATCTAATAATAAACGATCCTTTACATAATACTTTATACAATTAGCTTCTAATAAAAACATAGTAACATCTCCTTTTATCAAATGTAGGAGACAAAAAATGCCCCCTATATCCATTCAGAATAGGAGGCATCAATCATTTATAGGTGCATACCAAAAGAGACTATCCCTTTTAGATCCAACTATAGAAGTCCCATCCTATTCTGAAAAACGCAAATTGAAGGCATCACAAATAACAGCGTTATCGTATGCTAAAAAACCTTCAATTGTTTGCTTTCGTAAATAGGATTAGTACTTCATGTAATTGGGTCACCCTTCCGTTCTTTTCATTTCATTCATGCTATTTTTAGTATAACTAAAAATTCCAAATAAAATCAATGTCTTTTTCATTTTAAATGACAAAATGTTTATATTTTTCAAAATCACTTGTCTTACATTCAAGTGAAATTTTCGTACCTTCATTTTCATAACTCGTAGATATAACATGTGCATAATCATTGAAATAAGAGACCATTTTCCCTTGATCATACGGAATTAACATCTCACACTTTATATACTCTTTGTATATGTGCGAACGAATCATTTCTACAAGTTCCTCAATCCCAATTTGTTGTTTTGCAGATAGATACACTCGATCCTCCTGAGTTTTCGGGATTTCAACATCCATCATATCTGATTTGTTATACGCATAGATCGTTGGAATATTTTCAACACCAATTTGTTTTAAAGTTTGGTTTGTAATCTCAATCAATTGTTCATAATTTGGATTTGCATAATCCACTACATGAATCAATAAATCTGCCTCCGCTACTTCTTCTAATGTAGAACGGAATGCTTTCACAAGGTGGTGCGGTAATTTACTTACAAACCCAACTGTATCTGTTAATAAAAATGATTTATTATCTGGAAGTTCAATATTTCGCACTGACGTTTCCAGCGTCGCAAATAACATATCCTTTTCAAATACTTGTTTCTCGGTAGAACCGTTAAAGATCTCCAGCATCGTATTCATTATCGTTGACTTACCCGCATTTGTATATCCTACTAAGGAAACAACAGGAATTTCATTTTTCTTACGTTGTTTGCGCTGCGTTTGGCGCTGTGCGACAAGCGCTTCTAACTCTTTATTTAACGCTGCAATCTGTTCCTCAATTTTACGACGGTCTAATTCTAATTTCTTCTCACCGACACCTTTGTTTTTCGTACCAACGCCGCCGCTCTGTCTTCCTAAAGATTCACGAAGACCGATTAAACGTGGCATCATATATTGCAGGTGTGCTACTTCAACTTGCAACTGTGCTTCTTTTGTCTTCGCACGCTGCGCAAAAATATCTAAAATTAAAATTGTACGATCAATGACTTTACAATCTAAATCAGCTTCTAAATTTCGAATTTGCGAAGGTGATAGTTCATCATTAAAGATCACCATGTTCGCATCTGCTTCCTTCACAAAAGTAGAAACTTCTTCAATTTTCCCTTTTCCAATATAATGTGATGGATTCACGCGGTGCAAATTTTGTGTAACTCGCCCTACAACTTCCACATCACACGCTTCCGTAAGATTTGTTAACTCCTCCATCGAATATTCAAAATCACTTTCATTATTTAAATTTACTCCAACTAATATCGCTTTTTGCACTAGTTCTTCCATACATTAATTCCTCCATTTCGATTACGTAAAATAAAAAGCACAGGTCACTGCCTGTGCTTTTTGCAAACGGATGAGAGTACACCAAATAAACAAAAGAAAGCATTGCTTTCAAATTGCTACATGGTCAATAAGTCCCAAATGATATACGTATTCAAGGAAGCATACACATATATCACATCATTCTATTTATAAAGGCAAAACAAAAAGAGGGCGTATTCGTCCCTCCCTCTTTTCACATATCTGTTCAATAAAGGGTTCCTTTAAAATAGGCAGACCAATCCCGTTCACTCTGTACACAGACAGAGCCTTTGAGCGCTATTCAATTATTGGCACAAAGTATTGAGACGTAATCTGATTAAAATCAAAGGAGACCCCTCCGTTCATTAAAAGTTACATAAATCTTAGCATAATTATGTAGTTTTCACAAGAATAAACTTCACTTATGGGCATAAACAAAATCATCAATTTCCGATTATATTCTTCATTTTTTGCGTACACTTCTTATGGTGAAGAGGACATAATTTAATTTTGTACTTGTTCGCTTTCCTCTTGCATTTCCTTTTTCATTTCATGATAGTATGATGGTAATTCGATCCCATGCTCTATAAAATAATTTTCAATTAATGAAATGATCACTTTCAATGTTTTCACACGTGCATATAATTTATCGTTACTAGCGATAATATTCCAGCTTGCATTCGGTTTATCTGTTTTCTCAAACATTTCTTCCATTGCCCGGACATATTCATCCCACTTTTCACGATTGCGCCAATCTTCATCTGTAATTTTCCATCTCTTCAGAGGATTTTTCTCACGATCCTTAAATCGTGCCAGTTGTTCATCTTTACTAATATGATAGAAGAATTTTGCTACTATGTAATGATCATCCGTTAATAATTTTTCAAAATCATTGATTTCATCGTATGCTCTCGTCCATTCTTCTTTTGTAGCAAAACCCTCTACACGCTCAACCAATACACGACCGTACCAAGAGCGATCAAAAATAGTAATTTGACCATACTGGGGAATTTTCCGCCAAAAGCGTTGCAAATAGTGGTAACGTTGTTCATGAGGAGCAGGCGCACCAATTGGATTTACTTGGAATCCACGCGGATCAAGATGCTCAGTAATTCGTTTAATCGCTCCCCCTTTTCCGGCTGCATCCCAACCTTCCATGGCCATGATAACAGCTATTTTTTCTTTTTGTAAAATTTGCTGTAGCGCTAATAAGCGCCTTTGATACTTCTCAAGTTTCTTATTATACTTTGATTTTGATTCCATTTTTTTCGTTAAATCTACTTGGGCAAGACGATCTTTTGTCATAAAATATTCCTCCTTTTTCCATGCTAATGATATTTTAACATAATTTTCACTATTTTCTTACTTATTCAGAAAACATTACCAAATTGTTGTACAATAAGAATGAGGTGATACATAATGAAACAAACTCTACAAAATGCGCTCAAAAAGTATAATGCCATTCATCTAGAAAAGCATATTTTAAATTCTCTTGACCGAGCAATTCAAATTCATCTACGTAAAGGATCTGATGAGCAAATAGCAATCGGAACGTCAAAATTAGGAGGTTTTCCAGATTTACCTGATGAATTAAAGATTCCAACATATAACGACATACCGCTACACTTTATTGGGCAACTGAATTTAGAAGAAGTACAATCCTATCACAGAGGAAACCCACTACCTACAAAAGGCATGTTGTATTTCTTTTATGACGCAGAAGAACAACCGTGGGGATTTGATCCAAGGGATACCGGAAGACACCGCGTTATGTACACGGAAAATATAGAAAAGCTAAAACGACGAGAACTTCAAACAGAAGTGTTCCCTCCTTCAATCATTTCATTTCAAGAAACGTGGACATTAGCAAAAGAAAAAGTCGGTGAAACAGGTTTATCACATGATGATGAATGGGATCTTTATAAAGAAATAGAAGAATTGTATATCGATGGATTGCATCATTTACTCGGCTCCGCACAAGCTATACAATCAGAAGAAATGGCTGAAGAGTGTCATCTTGTTACAAACGGAATCTCTTTAGGAAATGGATACCCTTCAGAGAAAGAAATAAAGCGTTTATCCGGTAGTCCTCAAGATTGGATGTTACTGTTACAACTTGATACGAACGATGAGTCTGAAATGGATTGGGGAGACACTGGTCTATTGTATTTCTGGATCAAAAAAGAGGATTTATTGCAAAGAAACTTTGAAAATACATGGTTGATTTTGCAATGTTGTTAAATCCGAAAGTATCCGGCTCGGTGTAGTGCTTATAGTAAATTAACTATGCATTCGCAGCATAATCCCCCCTCCGTCTCTAAACATTACTGTCATTGGTATAAAGTAAAACTTTAATCAGTGGGGTTTTTCTTCATCTCCCACCTAACTTCTTAGCCTTCGCTAAATTTTGAGATGGGAGTTTTACTGTCCTAAAATATCGGGATAAAACGAAAGACAGTAGAAAAAACAGCCAACTTTTTCTACAAAGTTGGCCTAATCATTATAATTGAAATTACGCTATACGAAGAAACATGATAACTGTTTGTGAAATCCTTTGACTCTTAGTTTTTGCATTACATTATTAACATGATTACGGACTACTCTCTTTTCACATAATCAGTGTTATCGGAAGTGAAAAATGATATTGAGATTAAAGGGTATGATAAACAATACAGTATATTGCAAGTATTTTTAAGGAGAACCCATTAGTGAGTAAAAGACATATAATATTGATATCAATACTTTTTGCTTTAATTATCAGTGTTATTAATACTCCTGCTAAAGCTCAAGAACAGCATTCTGTTGAAAAGTTTTGGTATAAGATTGGTTATAAATCTGTCGGAGAAGCAATAACTGAATGCGAAAAATTATTTCAACGAGGCATTACATTACCGACAAGGCTACCATCAGTAGAATTTACTCATCAATTTGGACATTGTAATAACAATGAATATAGTGTAAATGACAGTTTTGAAATTGAGTATATAAATGAGCATACGGGTACGAAACATTATATGATAAGAATCCGCCCTTTAGAGTATACAATTCCAATTAAACAAGAACTGACTAAGGGTGTATATACACTGAAGGATAAATCGAAAGCAATATTATTTCATATAAGGGAAAGTTCAAGTCTTGATACTCTTACATTTGAAAGGAATGGTTGGCAATATATGCTAATCATTGATAGTAGAGGATTAGATAAAGCTTCATCAAAAGTCTTAGTCCAAATTGCAAATACTATTGAGTGATGAATAAAACAAAGAGGTCTATTGAGACCTCTTTGTTTGTTTAATTAACGTAAGTCCCGATATCAGAAGTAAAAGCAAACCCTTCCCTATATGTGACTCTGAATTTTTCTTTTTTATATTGATTTCTTAGTCATTTATATATCTTATAACTGCCATTTCTTTACCAAACCTGTCACCATTATCAACAAAACCTAAACTCGAATACAAATAATGAGCTCCTTTATTTTCAGGATGATAACCTACTACTATTTTTTTTGCATTTGGTAATTTAGTCATTTCTTCAATCATTAAATTAGTTGCTGCTTTCCCTATACCATTACCTTGGAATTTCTTATCAATCATTATTCTATATACCCAATACCCATCAAGTTCTTCCATTTCAGAATTAAACATTAAAAATCCTACCACTTTTTCTTCACAATAAATTGCATAAGGTTTTAAAGTTGGTTCGAATTTTGATTGAGCTATTGAAATAGCATTTGGTTCAATATATTCTGCTTGTCCATCGGATAACTCTAATTCACAACATTCATACCAGTTTTCTGCATTTAATTCTACAAGTTTCACAGCGGTTTTAATCATAAATTTTCCCCTTTCGAATTTAGAGAATACCTCTACCACTTATAGTTAATTAGGTGTTATTCCCTTAAAATCATTACCGATAAAAGACCTTCTGTTTGTCATAAAGAAAGCCTCTCTCACCGTTAACCATCTTTAAATTTATAATTTTTGGACTATTTTTATCATATCATGTTTTTCTATCAAGTTATTCTTATAATTAAATTTTCTTTATTTTGGGCTAGGTAATGTTTTTTTTAAGTGAATACACTATACATACCCAGTTTACATAAGCTCTAATTATCGGGATTCAATGTATTTAGAAGACTATTAAAAGTCCTCCAGATTCTTTAACTGGGGGACTTTTGTGTTCAAATAATTCTTGTTATCGGAAGTCATTTCACTGTTTACATCATAGATCTTACTGTTATCTCTATTAGGGATCCCATGAATATAGGCTTAGGTTAATATTATGGTAAAATTTACTATGTAGGAGGGAGAGATTTGAGGGGTTTTATTTATATTGCTTTAATAGCATGTACTTGTATGTTAATAAGTTCGTTGATTTTACAAAAGAAATTTCTATATAAAAAATATGATGTTTTTTTGTCTACTATAATGATAGGAGTATGTATAACCCTTATGCTCTATGGCTTTTATGGTGTCGACATTTCTATCGGTAGA
>Ga0102589_1001422_pt1 | contig 32842 bp, 37 predicted proteins | sample AraplaMF_Col_mLB_FD_76858 | JGI IMG/M metagenome (GOLD analysis project Ga0102589, IMG submission 76858) | Arabidopsis root microbial communities from the University of North Carolina, USA - plate scrape MF_Col_mLB | ecosystem: Host-associated > Plants > Roots > Endosphere | place: USA...
CTCTCCGTATGTCATATTTTCTTTAAAATCCGTATGAATTCCCTTTTCCATAATTACTTTTTCATTTTCTTTCATAAAAATGAACACCCCTTCTATGCATCATCTGCTTGCTCTTATAGTGGTCTTAAAACTGCACGAACCGGACTACCATCCGCATCTGTCAATGCAAGTGGCAAGGCAATCAGTTCATAATCTCCGTCTTGTACATGGTCTAATACAACATTTTCTAAGATATGAATACCGTGTTTAAATAATTGATGATGGGTTGCTAATTCTTTATCATCTAATGGGTCCACAGAAGGTACATCTACCCCGATTAATCGAATGCCTTTTTTCGAAAGAAATGGTGCAATATCAGCACGTAAATACGGAATTACTTGCGGGAACTCCTGTGCATTTCCATGTGAAGAAGTCCGAAGTAATAACCTCTCTATTCCATCTAAAGGGAATTTTTTTAATTCTTTTGCGCCAATACTTTCGATACCTGATACATCTATAATTCGAGCTTTACCAACATAGACGTTAACATCTAAATCTAGTACTCTTTTTCCGTTATTATCAAAATGAAATGGCGCATCAATATGCGTACCTGTATGAATACTCATCGTTAATTTTCCAACATTAACAGATCCGCTTTGTTCTTTTGACCATGAGACTTCGTATGAAAATGGCGTATCTCCTGGCCATGTCGCGATATCATTATTTAATGGTTGTGAAATATCAATCCAATCAGATTCTTTCATCGCTTATGCCACAACCTCTCGCTTATTTTCAAATTTTTTATATTCTTCATCTTTCATGATTTTCTTCAAAATTTGCACAGACTTCCACACTTCTTCATACGTGTTATATAAAGCAACTGGCGCAAGGCGAACTCCATTTGGTGCACGGAAATCAGGAATAACTCCATTTGCTTTTAATGCTTTACATATACGCGTAGCTTCGGGATGCTCTAAATAAATATGTCCCCCGCGTTTCTCGTCCTCTAATGGATTTCCAATTGTGAATCCGAGCCCATTCAGTTCATAGTTGATTAAATCTAGCATATAACGAGTAATGTGTAATGATTTTTCTCGTAATCTTTCAATGCCAGCTTCTTTGAAAATCTCAAGAGAACCAATTAGCGGCGCTGTACTTAACACATGAGGTGTACCAATTTGATATGCCCCGGCGTGTTCAGCTGCCATTAATGTATGTTCCATATCGAATTGCTTATCTTTTCTCGAACTAAACCAGCCAGAAAGCCCAGGAAGACGATCAAAATGTTTCTTGTTTACATATAATCCAGCAACACCACCAGGCCCTGCGTTTAAATATTTATAATTACACCATACTGCGAAATCAACATCCCATCCCTTAAAGTCATGCGGGATTGAACCGATGGAATGGCATAAATCAAAACCAATATGGATACCACGTTTGTGCGCTTCAGCTGTTAATCGCTTCATATCAAGAATTTGCCCACTTCGATATAGCACTGCAGGCAATAAAATTAACGCAATATCATCAGTCATCGCCTCAATAATATCTTCCTCTTGAAGCATCCTACCATCCCTGCTCTTCACTCGTACAAGATGTTCATCTGGATTTAATCCTTTTAAACGGATTTGGCTTTGCAACGCATAAATATCTGATGGGAATGTCAATTCATCTGCAAGAATTTTTGTGCGAATTCCTTTCGGTTCATAAAACGTCGCAATGACTTGATGAATATTCGTTGTCGTGGAACCGGTTACAATTACCTCTTCAGGTAAAGCACCAACAAGAGGAGCAGTTAATTCACCTAATTGTTCAGAGAGAAAAAACCAAGGATGTTCTCCTTCTGTCCACCCATCAATACCATACTCTTTCCATGAATCTAGCATAGTAAGTAAAGATTTTTCCGCTCTTTTTGAAAGTAATCCTAATGAATTACCATCTAAATATATTGTATCTACTTTCTTATAAAATTCTTTTTGAAAATCAGCAAGTTCATCATATTTGTCACATTCAATCGCATAGTCGCAAGATGGTTCAAATGGCTCTCGATACATTCTTTCACCTTCTCTTAATTTTCTTTTTATTCCAACTAATTGAAATATAACATCAAAATTGACATAACGTCAATGATATTATGTCAGTTGACTTTTTGTACTCGATTCAACTAGAATAAAAATATATTTTCAGATATTTCAGTATAAAGGAGTGTCCAGTTTGGAAAAAGGTCTTCTTTCAACAAGACAACAGCGATCTATAGAAACGAGAAATAAATTATTAAAATCTGCCCGCAATGTTTTTTTAGAAAACGGATTTCACAAAACAACAATCTCTCAAATTATTAAACATGCTGAAACTGGTTATGGTACGGCATATGTATATTTTAAAAATAAAGATGAGCTCCTTATTATCCTTATGGAAGATATTATGAACCGCTTTTATCAAATTGCCGAACGTTCCTTTTCGCCTAAAACAAAAAAAGAAGCTCACAGTATGATACAAAATCAAACGCGAGCTTTTTTACAAATAACTGAAGAAGAAAGAAATATATTACAAGTCGTTGAAGAGGCTATCGGTGCGTCAAAAGAAATTCAACGAAAGTGGAATGATATTCAAGAACGTTTTATAAATCGAATTATGCAAGATATCACCTATTCTCAGGAAAATGGATTGGCACGAAATGAATTAAATAAAGCAATAGTAGCACGTGGTTGGTTCTCTATGAACGAAATGTTTCTATGGGAAATTGTTCGAAATGAGAAGGAAATAGATGTAGAGGAAATTGTATTTACACTAACAGAGATGTATACCTCAGGACTATATAAGAAATCTTAATTTTTCTCATATTAAGAGTAAGCGCGCATTTTTTTGTTTATAATGAATGAATCATTATCCATCTTAATGTTACAAATACGATCACACTACTTTCTCATTATTCGACTACAAATAAATCCCAGTGTATCAGTAGCAATTTTATTACGATTAAGTACAATTCCTGCGTGACCAGAATTATAAATATATCTAGTTGGCTTATCCCAAGAAGTCCATAAATACTCAGTATCCTGAAAATGTACATATTGATCATATTTTGCTGATAGTAATAGAATGTTTTCTTTATTCACCTTTGGTAGCGCTTGACTAGGCTCCGTAACCTTCCAATATTGGATTAATTGTTCGTATGTGACACCATGATGTTGTAAATCAGCTTTAATGAATTTCCCAGGACTTGTATTCCATATTGAATAGGACAATTGGTTAGCATAGAGTATAGAAGCTAATACATCAATGTTACTCTCAACAAGAGCCGTTAAATTTGTTATAAACCCACCTAAACTAATACCTATTAATACTATTTGTCCTTTCTTATTCCTTTTTATCCAGTCGATTAATGCTCTTAAATCAACTACAGCTTGTTGGACCGATTGAATGGTTCGTTGAATATTTGCGCTAATCATATATTCGCCACTGTATAGAGATTCCTCGGGTTTTCTTTCAAAGTGATATGGAAGTGTAAAATAATACATATTCCATCCTAAATCCATAATTCGTTTATGAAAAATATTTTTAACTCGGTCATTTGATTCCATTCGCCAACCATGAACAAAAATAACATTAGGAACTTCTTTATTTGTATTTAAATAGGCCTCTCCCTTTACAATATCATTATTTAAATGGTCAGATTGAATAGCACTTTCATATTTAAATTCCCCTATTTCATATCTTCCGTACTGTAATTCATGCGAATTAAAGGCAATAGCAGCTGGATATAATTTATAAAACTCCTCTATCCTCTTTTCACCTTCTAGTTTAGGAAAATTTCGATCAAATTGTAAATCCTTACTTTTTTTCTTGTGTAAATCATATAAAGCAAATTGTTCTATCATTTTCCATATAATCATATTAATTCTCCCTAAATTGTAAATCTTAGTTATTTTTAAATTCCATTATAATCATAAGATATTTTTTAAGATATAACAAAGCTAACTGTGGTATTTCATTTATTTTAAAGTATGGAAGCTTGTAATATTCCCTATCTATTAAAAAAGAACCCTTAATTTACAAGGATTCTATGAATTATTTGCATCTTAACCTCCTATTTCAAAAAAAAACTTCAATTAGACATCTTTTTTATTATATCCTACTCACAATTCCCAAAATAAACTTATATTCATCCCGCTTCTTTTTTGATTTCTTAAATCCTTCTTTTGAGTCTAATATAAAACAATTTTTTCGAAACCAAACTCGTAAATAGCATGATTCAAAACAAATAGGTTTCACAACTCCTTTTTGCTCAAATTCAGTCCCATCTTCTCGTTCTATTTCTGTTCGAATAAACCATCTATTTCCGATTCCAACCTCTATATACTTCATTTATAACGCTCCTTTCGCATTACTTCTAGGAAATTTCATTATAAACACTTCTACTATTTCCCTGGTAAGCGCACGTTTTGACAGATTCTCCTTTATTTTTTCTTTATTTATGTGAGCTAAAGGAAAAATATTTATGGCACCGAATAACTTAAAGGTATATAAATATTTCTTAAGAAAGGTATGTATATTATGAATAACCAATTTACTACTCTATTAAGTGAAATGATTTTTATAGAAAGACAATATAAATTTCCTAATCCAGATGCTGTTCTCTATCATCCTGGTCATTACACTGAATTAAATGAACAAATTATCACATTATTTCATGAGGAAAGCTTTAAAACCATTATGATTCCCAGTGTACATAATATATTTTTAAATGCAAATGAGTTTACTTTTCATAAAGAAGTCCTAGTTCAATCAGGAATTCCTGAAGAACTCGTTATTCCAATAACAGGAGAAGCTAATACTGCTAATGATGTTATAAAAAACGCAATGCTTCTTCTATCAAAAACAACCGAAAACAAAAATATTTTATTAGCGGGAAAAACTTTTTTTATGAAAAGATTCTTGCTTATAGCGACCGCGTTTGCTACAAATGACATGACTATCGATGTTCTTCCTTTACAAGATCATAGAAATCTTACGAAAGAAACATGGTACTTAACAGATATCGGTAGGAAACGAGTATGGAATGAATACCATATGATTTCAAAGTTTCTTAAAGAAAACTATCATTAAACCGTAAAGTAGTAGACTTTATCGCGTTGACCAACTTAAAAGATTTCCCCTCTCTATAGAAATCATTTCATTCTACTATTTCCCCGGTAAGCGCATATTCCGACAGAACATGCATCTACATACAAAAGAAGTAGATTTACCGACATCTACTTCTTTACAATTGGAACCGTTGCATTCGTTTATAAAACGTACTAGACGGAACATCTAATAACTTTGCCACAGGTGATACATTTCCCTAGCATCCATCCTAATTATATCTAGGTACCTCCATCTGGCCTCTAAATCCGTACTGTAATAAATCATCTCCCTTTTCTTCATTGTTGGAGATTCATTTTTAGGAGCTCGTGCGAGGAAATATAATTTTATTATAAAACCCCATAAAAACGTTTCCAATAAAATCAGGAAGATGACACAAACATGTTAACAATTCCAATATTTTAATGAATACTTTTGTATTTTCTATATATCACTACATTTTGCGCAATAGAACTCACTGCAATAAAAATCCATAACCATTTCATCGGATGATTATTTAGAAAAAATATTGTGCTTGCTATAATGAACAAAACAGTGGACACGATACTAATGCATAATTTTGTTCCTAGTTGCAAGATTCTCACTCCTTTTCGCCTATGTTTCTACTTTATTTTACTCGCTTAGAAACGTCTATATGTAATTCCATAAGCTATTCTCCATTAAATCTTCCCATAATAATAGTATTATAGTATTTACCATCAGCAAGCCTTTTATCATTTTTTAATATTCCTTCTATTTCAAAACCAAGTTTTTCATACAATTTAATTGCTTTACCGTTTGTTTCTAAAACATTCAAAGCAATCTTTTTAATCCCGTTGCTGTCAGCCCAAGAGATAGATTCTTTTAAAAGGTTTTTACCGATACCATATCCCCAAAACTCTTTTAATACACATACTCCAAATTCTACCTTATGCGAGAATCGCTTTAAATTCACTCCCTCACACCTTGAAAAACCAACAATCCTGTTATTCACTACAGCAACTAAAAATAGGTTTCTTGGACTTTCAGTGTCTGTTTGTATAATCTCTTCAACCCCCTTTGTATCTATGAATCCCTCTCCTTTTTCTCTATCCAAATTTTCAGTCTCTCCATCAATCTGTAATCTTAACTCTGATAAGTCTTTTGCATCTTTATCCATTGCAGATCTAATAGTATACATTATCCCATTTACGTCAAACTCTTGTTTATTAATAATCATAATATACCCCTTTTACATTAAATTGATTTAGAAAAATAAAACAGCTAAAGCCCTTAATAATTTACTGCAATTCTAGCTAAATACCCCCCACCAATTTGTTCGATAAGATATTGTCCTAAATGGTAAATCTTGATAATCTCAGTTTATCATAGGTTCCATCAGTTAAGAATAAGTAGCTATTATCACTATCTAAAAAAATGTTTTATTGCTTCAAGCTGTATTTTATGATTACATTCGTCACAGCAATATTTACCTTTCTGGTCTTCCTTGAATTTCTTATATTTTTCAGTTCCTTCATATACCCGAAATACATTCTTACAACAAAAACAAATAACCTCATAAAATATCATGTCCTTCCCCCTCCTTAAGGTAATACGTTACTTTTGAATTGCCCGCTCAAAGATCTTGATAAGTTCTTTCGTGTAATCTTTAACGTTAAGATCGGAATTTCTCATTAGCTCTAGGCTATAAGGACGACGTGAAAAACTCTCGAAACCCTCCTTCTGCATGCCCAAACGTAGAATATTTCCAATAGGAAGAAAAATAGTTTTAGTATGGTCTGCTGCAAACCGAAGTTTCCCTTCATCTGTTCTTTCATTCGAAACAATTTCTATAACAGCGAATATACGTTTTCAATTTTCATCTATAAATTTCAGATTGGATTCAATATATCTTTGAAGCATTTTTTTGGAGAACATTTGAGTTTCAATTTGCGGACAAATAAAGGACTGGCAAGCTATATAGTAATCAATAACAAATGTATGTAAAGAAACAATATCTATGCTTGACGATGTGATGTAAGAGAATGATAGATTTTCTACACGTAAATCGTTATGATGTAAGAAAAAAGAAAGTGAGCGAAAAATGAGTAAAATCGTGATTATTACAGGTGCATCCAGTGGATTTGGCCTTTTAACTACCCTTGAACTTGCAAAGAAAGACTATTTCGTCATCGCTACAATGCGTAACCTTGATAAACGAGCAGAATTATTATCTCAAGCTACTGCATTACATTTAAAACAAAATATCAAAATTCATCAATTAGATGTTACAGATCAAAAATCTATACAGGCATTTCAATTGTTTTTAAAAGAATTAAATCAAGTAGATCTTCTCGTTAATAACGCGGGATATGCGAGCGGTGGATTTATAGAGGAAATTCCAATAGAAGAATATCGCAAACAATTTGAAACGAATGTGTTTGGAGCAATATCAATATCTCAAATTGTATTACCGTATATGCGAAAACAAAAAAGTGGAAAAATTATTAATGTAAGTAGTATTAGTGGCCAAGTTGGTTTTCCTGGTTTATCTCCTTACGTTTCCTCCAAATATGCATTAGAAGGTTGGAGTGAATCCCTGCGCCTAGAGGTAAAACCGTATGGAATAGATGTTTCATTAATCGAACCCGGTTCCTATAACACAAACATATGGGAAGTTGGTAAAGAACTTGCAGAAAGTTATGTAGAAACAACCTCTCCCTATAAAGAATATATGGATAAAATACAGAATCATATGAATAGTAGCAGTGAAACATTTGGCGATCCGATAGATGTTGCTCAAAAGATTGTAGCAATTGCTGAAACAAAAACGGCAACATTACGATATCCAATTGGAAAAGGTGTAAAATTGATGATGGTTGCGAAAAAATTTCTTCCGTGGAGAGTGTGGGAGTTTCTTGTTTTGAGAAGTCTTAAGAAGATGTAATGCAGAGGACTACTAATAAATAAGAGTCGTTATACACATTGAAATTGTGATAACGACTCTTATTATTTTACTCTTTTAACCAACAGGTTGGAATACATATATCATGAAATAATGTAATAATTAAACAAAACAAGAATACAAGTAGAGTCAACACAATCACTTTAGTGAGAGACATCCATTCTCCACTTCCCTGTAATTTACTATAATCACTTCACATGCTGTTTCACTGAATTCAATCGATCCACCCGGAAAGCGATAAAATGTTTCTTGCTTGTCACACTAAACAAGAACTTTAGAATGATCTCCATTCATAATAATCGCTTCTGAACGTAATAACAGCCTTTTCATTTTTCCTCTCTCTGTTGTACTGAATTTACAGATCGGATTTTCTCCGGTTGATCGCTCGGATAAGTAGCATACACACGATTATCATAATCCCAACTCATTATCGTGGCACTATCTCGTCCAAGTTGATGATGAACATGTTCTAAGACATCTTGAACACATTTTGTTAATTCTGGTTTATTTTCATACATATCTTTATACAAATAAAATGGATTTTCATAACGGCGTTCTCCGCATTCTAGTACACCATCTGTTACCATTATGATTCTATTTCTTCCTGTACGTAGTTCTCGAATACCAGAAGAATAACACGGGACTGGTAAAGAAAATGTATTCACATGCCCAATCCATTCATAAAAATGACGTTGGTTCAGCATATATTGTCCTAACTTATGTAATTCTTCATGAAATACATAAACGAGGCAGTCTCCTATAGAAAACCACCAAATATAATTTTCTTTTCTTACACATATTAAGCAAGCTGTTTCACCTTTTACTTGCTGGCACGACTGTTTAAATGAATTTGATTGAAAAAGTGCGAGTAAATGATTTTCAACAGATCGAAATACCGTTTCAACAGGTTTTTCTAATAAAGCTTTTATATTTTCATATTCATTTTTTATTGTATGTACTACTAAAGCAACACTTTCTGCACTATTGTGACCATCTAATATCATCGCAAATTCCCAGTTTCCATTTGACCAAACGAAAGCACCGTCTTCATTCTTCTTTGCGCCTGCACTCTTATTCCCACCATATCTGCCAAGCACTATCTCACCATGTTGCTGAACTGAAATTTCCCCTAAATACATTTCGTCACTACCAACCCATGAATATTGTGTATTATTTGTTGTATGCATACTCATTCACCATATATGTTCGTATTCTTTCACATAGTTTTTGTATTTGTTCTTCTTGTCCATATGGTGCACCTTCCCAATTTGCTACCTTAGTTGGTGACCAAAATTCCTTTGGTGTATTTGGATAACGTGGAATTATATGCATGTGCATATGATTTACTCCATTACCAGAAACGAAAGCATAAATATGTTCTGCACCCTCGCATTCTTTTAATGCACGGCTTACTCTGCTCGTAATTAAACCAAAAGCTTTCGCTTCTTCTTCTGTTAATTCAGCTAATCCTGGCGTATGTCTTTTTATATCAATCATTACATATCCGAGATACGTCTTGTCCTCTTCCCAATAGACATGTCCTACATATACAAGGTTATCTTCATAAATTGTCCCACCAGGTACTTGAATATTTCCGTTATGTTTTTGACAAATGAAACAGCTTTCTTCAGAGAAGTTTTGAATAGACATATGCATCCCTCACATTCCTTGAATTTATATTTTATAATATCATAAAAACGGAATACAAGTTAGATTTTTCCTAAATATCAGATTTTTTTGGTTATTCATTTACAGAAATGAAAATCAAAATGATCTCGTATTTCGCACTTATTACCTTATTTTTCACAAGTCACCTTTACACGTATATAGGCATTTACTATAGAAAGCCATCTTTTACTGAAGGAGGAAGAAATCCCATGCACCCCTATATGAATTCACATTTCAATCACCTACCTATCCCCCATCAAAACCAAGCTGTACGAACTACACCACCGCTTCCTAACGATTCTTATTATATGAAGCAGCAAATGACGAATCTTGAAAATCAATTAGCAAAATTAATCGCGTTAATGAAAAAAACAACCAATTAATCAAATCGATGGAACAACAACAAAATCAAGTTTGTGCCCCGGGTGGAGGTTCGGTAATTGTTCGTATGTAATCTTTTCCGATCTTTCATCACAATAAAAAGCACGCATCGTATATGAGAAGATCCATTATGATGCGTGTTTTTATTTAACCTTTTCTTTTCCGGTGAAACCCTTGCGTAATCCGATCTAATACAATCGCAATGACTACAATAGCTAGTCCAGCTTCAAACCCCATTCCAATGTTAACTTGCGTTACAGAACGATATACATCTACACCAAGCCCCGGTGCTCCTACAAGTGAAGCTGTAACAACCATTGATAAGGACAGCATGATACTTTGGTTTACACCAGCCATTATAGTTCCCGTTGCGAGAGGTAACTGAACTTTAAATAACTTTTGCGATGTAGTTGAACCAAATGCATTTGCAGCTTCAATTAAATCTTCTGGTACTTGTCTAATTCCTAAATCCGTAAAACGAATTGTCGGTGGCATTGCAAAAATAACAGAAGCGATAATACCAGGAACAACGCCTACTCCGAAAAATGTAATCGCTGGAATCAAGTATACGAACGCCGGCATTGTTTGCATAAAGTCTAATGTTGGTTTTAATATTTTTGAAAACCGTTCATTTTGGGATGCTAACACACCTATTGGAATCCCGACAATAATGGAAATAATGACTGATGTGAGAACAAGCGCCAATGTTTGCATCGTTTGTCCCCAATAGTTAATGTTTAGAATAAATAATAAGCCGATTAACGCAAATACCACTAAAGATATTTTCCTTGTTGTATACCAAACGAGAAAACATACGATTATAATCATTAAAAATGCTGGAATCAATGTTAAGAAATTTGTAAGTAAATCAACAAAACCACCAATGACATATGAAAACCCTCTAAACAGTCCTTCAAAATTCGCATATAAACTAGCAACGAATGCATCAACCCATTCACCTAAAGGAATACGCGGAATACTATTCACCGTCATTCACCTCTTCTTCAATATTTCCTGCGAGGGCTTGAATGACACTTTCCCGTTTTATTATGCCTCTTAACCTTTTCTTTTCATCAATTACTGGTAACGGCAGCTTCATTTCCGCCATTTTTGCATATGTTTCTTCCAATAATGTATCTAAATAAACATGCGGAATATCCTTCAAGAGTAAATCTGCGATTGGCCATTGTTTTTGAACAGCTTTACTGGCATCATCAGCCGTTAAAATACCTAAAAATTCATGTTTTTTATTTACAACATATACAGTGGACACACCTGCATTTCTCATAATTTGTAGTGCTACACGTGGTCCGCGGTCAATTAGTAATGTTTCTGGTCTTTTCAAAATAGATTCAGCAGTAATCACTTTCCCTAAATTCACATCAGCAACGAATTTCTCTACGAATTCATTGGCTGGGCTTATCATAATTTCTTCTGGAGTACCAATTTGCACAATTTCTCCGTCTTTCATTAATGCGATACGATCCCCAATTCGTAGCGCTTCATCTAAATCATGTGTAATAAAAATAATCGTTTTTTCCATCTTATCTTGCAGCTCTAACAATTCATCTTGCATCTCTTTTCGAATGAGTGGGTCTAATGCGCTAAATGACTCGTCCATAAGTAGAACATCTGGATCATTTGTAAGAGCTCTGGCAATTCCAACGCGCTGCTGCATTCCACCACTTAGTTGCCCTGGATAACTATTTTTATGATGATCTAATCCTACTAATTTAAGTGATTCTAGTGCCTTTGCTTCTCTTTCTTCTACTGGAACCCCTTGTATTTCTAATCCATAGGCAACATTTTGTAAGACGGTACGATGTGGGAACAGTGCAAACTTTTGAAAAACCATACTCATTTTCGTTCTTCTGACTTTCCTAAGCGCCTCTTTCCCCATTGTTGCGATATCTTCCCCGTCTATGTATATGTGGCCTGCTGTTGGCCTTATAAGCTGATTGAGCATACGAACAAGAGTTGATTTTCCGCTCCCAGATAGCCCCATAATGACAAAAATTTCTCCGGTATATACTTCAAACGTTGCCTTTTTCACCCCAACGTTCATTCCTGTTTCTTTCAATATTTCTGATTTACTTTTTCCTTCTTTTAATAAGGCGACTGCTCTTTGAGGATTTTTTCCAAATACTTTTGTTACGTTTTCTACACGTACTTTTGTATTTTCCATAAAACGACTCCTTTTCTGCCTATCTATTCACATAGTGTAACGATTTTAAACAGAAATATTACATAAAGAGGATTTTTTTAAAATTCTTGTTTCCGTTCATAATAAGAAGGTTCACTTATAGATTTATTCCTACTAACAACGCGATCCAAAACGAAATGAAAATTTCTATTTATGAAACGGGAGGATTCAATGAAACGGAAAATATGGCTTATAAGCACTTTGTTATTTATTAGTATGATTATTGCCTCTTGTAATGCTACAAATGCAAATACGAAAGGGAAAATTAAACTTGGTGTAACAAGTTGGAAGGAAAATATTGCGGCTGCAAATATGTGGAAAGTTTTATTAGAACAAAAAGGCTATAAAGTTGAACTCATGTATTTAGAAAAAGCAGCCATTTGGACTGGTGTCGCTCGCGGCGATGTTGATGCAAATTTAGAAGTATGGCTTCCGGTTACCGATAAGCCCTTAAATGATCGGTATAAAAATGACATTGTGTTAAAATCGAAATGGTATGAGGGCACTGGACTTGGATTGGTTGTTCCTTCTTATATGAAAGATATTAACAGCATCGAAGATTTAAACGCCCATAAGGATGAATTGAACAACAAAATTGTAGGGATTGAACCTGGTAGTAGCCTTATGAACTTAACGGATAAAGCAATGAAAGAATATGATATCAAGCTAAAACTTGTCCAATCTTCGGAAGCGGCAATGATGAGTGAGCTAAAAAAGGCTTATACGCAAAAGAAACCAATCGCTGTAACGCTTTGGAATCCACACTGGGGCTTTTCAGAATTTGATTTGAAATATTTAAAAGACCCTAAAAAAGTATATGGTGAAAAAGACGACATTTATTACTCTGTACGAAAAGGTTTTGAAAAAGATTATCCAGAGATTGTGAAATATTTCGATAGATGGAAAATGAATGACGAACAACTTGGTACTTTAATGGTGATGTTAAATAAAACAAAGGACCCTGAAGAAGCTGCACGAAAATGGATTAAACAGAATCAAGCATTAGTTGATGAATGGACAAAAGATTGATTTATGGCATAAAAATAGGCCGGAGAATCATATATTCTCTGGCCTATTTTAAGTTATTTTTTTTCAATAACAGCGTCAACAATACCATATACTTTCGCTTCTTCTGCAGTCATAAAGTAATCTCTTTCTGTATCCTCCGCTACCTTTTCAACTGGTTGACCTGTTCGATCCGATATAATTTTATTAATATCATGTTTTAACTTTAATATTCGTTTTGCAGTTATTTCAATCTCCGTCGCTTGCCCTTTTACTCCGCCAAGTGGCTGATGAATCATAATTTCACTATTTGGAAGCGCAAACCTTTTTCCTTTTGCTCCAGCGAGTAACAATAAGGCTCCAAATGACGCTGCGAATCCCATACAAAGTGTTTGAACATCGGGTTTAATCAAATTCATTGTATCTAATATCGCAAATCCCGCTGTAGTTGAGCCTCCTGGACTATTGATATAAAGAAAAATATCCTTCTCCGCATCTTCTGCCTCTAAAAATAATAACTGTGCCACGATACTGCTTGCTACTTGATCATTAATTTCTGATCCGATCATGACAATACGGTCTTTTAACAACCTTGAATATATATCATAGGAGCGTTCTCCTAATTTTGTTTGTTCTACAACATACGGAATTGCATTCATTATAATCCCTCCATCTACTTTTTAAGCTGCACATAGCATATAACCGTAAGAAGAAGGTGCTTTTGTATTGAATAATAGTACAGGCTGCTTAGGTGATACGTGTTCAAACTGTATTGTCGGAAGAAGTTTTGTTAACAATTGTGGTTTTTGTTCACGAATAGCTGTTACAATTACTTCAACGTCATCATCCTGCCCGGCTAATTCAATCTTCTCTTCTTCACTTACCGTTTTCAATCTATTTCTACTACGAAACAAGGAAGCCTTCACTGCACCTTCTGAGATTGAACATATTTCCGCAATATCTGATAAGCTGTATTGAAAAACATCTTTTAACAAGAAGATAACGGATTGCTGTATATTTAATAAAGACAAGACTTTCTCTGCCATCTCATGCAAATCAGCAATTTTACCATGCGGTTCTTCAAATGGAACCTCCTGCTCTAATTTCTCTTGAACTGATTTTGTTTTTAGTTGATCTAGCCATTTATTTCGAGCAATTTTATATAGAAGCGTAATACAAATATCTTTCTCCACATATTTTTGAAGTACTTTACAAACCGTTTCTTGGGCAAGATCTTCTCCATCCCATTTACTTTTGGTTAAAAATGTACAGTACCTTTTTAACTCTGCGTAATTTTCAATTAAAAAGTTTTTATTTGAATGATTCATATCGATAGGATTTCTTAACATCTGAGTTACTTTTGTGCACAAAATAACCACTCCTTTTCAGCGCTTACTTAATTAACGATTGAACAAATGAAAAAGTTACGGGTCAAATAAAAAAAATCATGTTTATGTTTGTAATTGTGCGGTCATAAATATGTTATGTAGAATTTTACACGAGGAGGCTGGAATATGCCAAAATTAACTGTTGTAGGTAATGGCACATTTGATGTAAAAGAAGGAACAAAGTTAGTACTAGCACTCGAAGATAATGATATCCATATTCTTCATCGCTGCGGCGGGAAAGCACGTTGTACGACTTGCCGTGTAGAAATCGTATCTGGAGACTTCTACGAGCCTACACATATTGAGAAGAATGCTATTACCGAAAAAGGAATTGAAGATCATTTGCGATTGTCATGTCAAATGCGTGTACAGACTGATTTAACCGTTCGCCCAATATTGACTGTTGAAAATTCTGGATTAGATGCTGGGCCGCGTCCTGTGGAATGAAAAGGCAACAGAATGAAACATTTAAAACGCTTAGTTGGTGAATATGCTAGTGATTTTGTAAAAGATGGGATGAAAATCGGCCTTGGTACTGGTTCCACTGTATATTGGACAATACAAAAATTGGGACAGCTAGTAAATGAAGGTTTATCTATTCAAGCTGTACCAACATCAATAGAAACTCAAAAATTAGCAGAGCAACTGTCTATCCCCTTAATCTCTTTAAATGACGTAGATTATCTTGATCTCACCATTGATGGTGCAGATGAGATTAACCCGGATTTACAGTTAATTAAAGGGGGCGGTGGTGCACTTCTTCGCGAAAAAATAGTTGCTGTGTCTTCCCAGAAACTTATCATAGTCGCTGATGAATCGAAACTTGTAACGAATTTAGGTATTTTTCCTCTTCCTATTGAAATAGTACCTTTCGCTTGGGAGCAAACTGCAAAACGAATTCAATCATTTGGCTGCCAGACAATTTTACGTATCCAAAACAATAAACCATTTAAAACAGACAATGGAAATATGATCTTAGATTGTATTTTTCCAAATCAAATAGCCAATCCACTCGAAACTCATCAGCAGTTAAAAATGATAACGGGTGTAATTGAAACTGGTCTATTTATTAACATGGTAGATAAAACAATTATTGCAACTGAAAAAGGAATAAAAGTATTATGACAAAACTAAAGGGCATGAGCCCGGTACAATACCGAGTTCATGCCCAAGAAGTTACCTAAGGAAGGAATCGTCTAACTTTTTAGGACACTTCACTAATAGTGGCTAACTAAACGAATTTAGCTAACTCACATTGCAATCTATATCCTTCTAATTTCCAAATTTTATTTACAATACGTTCTTTACAACATTCAATACCAATATTCACATCATAATCAGCAGGATTAGTACATGAGCTGGATTCGGTTAAAATAAATCCATTTGGCAATTTCGCAACCACGACTGTACATTTACCATGAAATTCTTCCACTGTCCATTTCGTTTTTTCTAAAATATTATCAATATCCTGTTGAGTTACCGTATTTTCCATAACTCTATAACCTCCCAATCTTCTGCTAACATATCAGTTTATGAAGCTAACCAAGGAACAAAATTTTCTTGTACTGTTTTCATTGCAATATATGCAACATATGAGACATTATGTCCTGTATGCTTGTTTATCATAAAGATTGATAAAAATCACCTCTTTAGTTATTCTTTGAGGTGATTTTTATGTTGGATATTTATGTTAAAATGGGTTTGTGTAATTACTTAACTAGCTGACAGGTTATTTGAAGAAAGGTATTTTTTCCTTATTCTATAGAACAGGTCGATAAACTCTAAAACATCTCCTCTCCCTAATACCAAAGAGCCGTAAAACATAAAAATCATGGCTACGAAAATACTAGGTACCTATATGAGTTTGATAATAAATGAGAAGTCCTTATTGGATTTTAGCAGAAGGGATGGATCAAAATGGACATTAGGAAAATACGATATTTCATAAAATCCATCTTATATTACGTGAAATGACAACGGAGCAGCAACTAAAAGCACTCTATGAAAAACAAATTCATATTGGATTTTTTCGTTCTAAACAGAACAATGAGATACTATCTTCTGAAGTTTGTGCTGAAGAATCTTTAAGATTGGTTTTACATCAAGATCACCCTTTCGCCTCATTACCCGAAATTCCACTCCAATTGTTAATTGATGAACCATTTATTTTGTTTCCACGTCATTTTGGTCCAAATTTTTATGATTTAATTGTTAGCTACTTTTTGGATTATGGTGTAAGTTTAAATGTTGTTCAAGAAGCTATTCAAATGCAAACTATTGTTAATTTAGTCGCAACAGGAATGGGTGTTTCTGTCGTTCCATCGTCGGTGGAAAGTTATAAACGTCCTGGTTTTGTAGTACCCAAGCTACTGCGAGTTGAGCGAGGGTAAGATCAATCTCTTGTGCGATGGGTTTGTGATTCTAGATAGCAGTGAGCACATTGTCGTTCATCCAACGTTGTGCAAGTTGATTTAATACTTTTCTTTCAGCCAACAACTGCCTTTTGAACTTTTTCTTTTAATATATAATTTTACTTATTCCTTATAATCTTCGTTACTTTCGGTTGGGTCGTTTCTACTGTTACTTGCTCGTCTTGAAACCAAAAATTTGTAATATCTAATATGTGTTCCATTGTACATATACCCCTTTATGAAATCCGAAGCCTTTTATACTTTTCGAAATATGAATTCAAAAAGCATACCTATTCCAACTCCAATTGTATACGCTAATAAATCACTCCACAAAAAACCATATCCTAATATAAGTCCACCTAATGGCGTTGCCCGTATACTATCTATCCATTCCGCATGATATAATTGACTCATTTCAATCCCATAGCAAAATAGTAAACTTAAAAATGCAATCTTTTTAGTCTCCATTTTATGAAAAAGAAATCCAACTCCAATGAAAATCATCAGCGCCCATAGTGCATCTCCTAAATAGGCATTTAATAAATCTGGTAAAACATACGCGAACTTTCTTGATCCCAATCCAAAGATAATTACTATTATGGTTAGTGCCGCATACAGTACCCTATTTCGTTTATATTCCATTCTTAAATCCTCTCTCATCACACCAAACCTTTCACAAAACTTGTACCCCATATTTTTATAAAAGTGATGTGCATGTTCCCTTTCAGCACGATTTCCGATATGTAATCTAATTGAAACTCCTCATTGTTCTATCTATGTACAGCGTCTAAGCGTGTATTTCTGATTTCCACATCTCATTCTACTCTACTGTTCAAAGCCCCTATACCATTATTCATTTATTCCTCATGCAATACTTGAAAATCAGTTACCAGTGAAACTATATTTCCCTTCTCATCAATCCCCCAATAGGAAGGATAAAAACCATCACCATAACCCGAACGGAACATAATAATATTACTCCCCGTTTCCTCACACACTACACAATTTCCCCACTCATCATCATGTTCTGTTAGTACGTCATCTATTAGATCATCATACAAACTAATAAATTCGTCTCCTAGTTCTTGTTGTAGTCTATCTTCTACTTCTTCTAACTTATCAATTGCTTCTACATCTGCAAAACACCCTAGTCCCGTATCAACTGGATAGCCAAAAATGTAGCCTTCCTCTAGTTCACTTACATTCTGCCCTGGCTTTGTTGCCATCTTCCACTCTACCGCTTTTGATTCCGATACTTTCAATTCAGCACCAGCAATTACACCATCTTCCTCGTTCCACCAAGCAATAATTGGATATGTACCTAGCTTAATTGTTTGTTCGAAGTGATTTTTATTAAAAATAAGAGGATCACAAGCAACCAATTTTCCTGAAGTAACTTTTAAATGATCTAATACTTCAGAACGTAGTATTTCACTATTCAATTTAGATAATTCATGTAATAACTTTGACATACTATTTTTCTTCCTCTCGTTCATTTATTCATAGACTTTCCTAGAATTTAAGCTGAGAAATCATCAATAATTTCCACCACTTCAATTTTCCCATTAATTAAAAGCTCTGGAAGCTCATTTTTTACATTACCCTTCCAATATTCTTTAGCTTGTTCAATTTTTCGAGAGAAAGGAACACCATCTTCCTTTGGTAAAAGGTTTCCATCACCCTCAAAAGAATTCCCCATAACTCGAAGCTTAACAATCTGCAAAACTTTCCGACTATAAGAATCAAATAATTTTTTCCATTTCAAAGCATCTTCATAACTTTTCGCAGCGTATAAGCAAGACAATCTTGAAGGATATTCAGGATATTCTTGTAGTCTAACCATTTCTACTATCACTTCTCTAATTGCTCTGATTGTTTGGTCTACATACTTAATCGCTACTTCGGCATTTTCTTTATTCATGTTCAATCCTGTATTTGTATAATGATCTTGTACAATCTGAATAAAGTCTTCACCTTTTGAATTCAATTGTTCTCTCTCAAAAAAGAAGCGATATAAGGTATTATTTTGGTTCTTGTCAAAGTTAATTATCTGCCCAAGAATCATTTTTTTCCTAGTAACGATGTGATAAACATACAATTCGTTCTCTTTCATGGCCTGTCTCCTATTGGTCTTCATCAGACTATATTATATAATTTCCATCACTCTTGTCCCCAAAGAATAATTCGTTTCAGGTACTTGATTCATCAGTGTATCAATTACAAATATTTTATTATGAATTCTCATACATGTAGCATTCCATCCGTCTAGAGAATCTTCGTTACTTTTCTTTTTGAAAAGCAGTATGTACGTGTTGCTTCCTTTGATCCCTTCCCACCTCGTATTCTCTTATCTTGTAAGCTGATTACGATGCATGACTATTTGCCTCGTTGCTTTGAATTGTTGTTTTCCATAGAATTTTATTAATTTTTCTTCACAAAATAGACTTACAATATCTATATGAGCAAGCTCATGAAGCAAGATTGTCATCATTTTCTCACCAATTTCCTTATTCCTTACACTATTATGTACTACAACATCTTCAATATACGCTCGAAACACACCATCAGTTACTGCTCTTGCAAATCCTATTAATTGCTTCTCTTTCCATACACCAATCGCTATACTATTCTCTAACATTTTAGAAATATCTTCTTCATCTCTTTCAGGCCACCAACCAACAGAATTGTACAGTAGCTTCACTTTTTTTGCAGTAATAGGTTGTTTATGATGAAATGTATAATTGTACATTCTATTTACCTCCCAATATTCAATTTACATAATATAATTATTTCACAATTTTAATTGCTTTTCTAAAAAATGTTGACTATACCCTTTAGGATGATCTTCCACTACGCCAAACTCCCTGTAACCATGTTTCTTATAAAATTCAGGTGCTTGAAAACTAAATGAATCAAGTAGTATAAGCCTACAGTTTTTCTCTTTGGCAATTTCTTCGATTTTATTTAATAGTTGACTACCATATCCTCCATGACGTACTGACTCATCCACCCATAAAAAATCGATATGGAGGTGATAAAAATATATTGTGCCTGTTATGCCTCCAAATATTTTGCCAGCATTGTCTTTTAATAGAAAACTTACATGTTCTAGTGGACTTTTTACTTCATCTGGTAGTACAGACATATTGTATTGGATTACTTTATTTTTAATGTACTCGCTGTCTTTTGAATTGTTTTGTTGTGTAATTTCCAAGTCTATTCTCCTTTCTCTTCATTATAGATAGCATCCTGTATACTCTTTATACAAACATTGCAATGTTTCTATTATTTTCATATCAGCTTCTTGATTCTCATACCGATTTGGTAACTCCATTCCACCAATTACATAAAGCAATGGATTTTCATGAAATGTTCCTAGTATACCAATATTCATAACAGCTGTAGACAATCCACCTGTCATATGTGCCAAGTGGTAACTTCGTATTCCCTCATATTTCCCTTGTTGTCTTACCATTCCATTTATAATGGGTTCCCATAACACTGGATCCGATTCATATCCTTGGAATATATGAATTAAAAGTTTAAGAACTTGTTTTAATTTCCCAACGTTTTTCACATCCCTTGGGTCTTTCGTAACATTAATCTTTGAAAAGGAACATTGAATTCTCTTATTTACTTCTTCCCATCCACCGCAAAAGTTCACAACAGATTGTGCAATACAATTGTCATGACATGCAATCATTACTTCCACAGCATTTCTTAATGTTAATACAGTTCTTTTTTGTAGATGTGGATATATTTCTTTACTATCTTCTTTCGGATTAAATACGATATTTGCGATTTCATCACTCCAGCGAACTTGATTCTCTTCAACCATTTTAGCTACCACAAATCCAATTGCCACTTTTGCGGCAGACGCTAGTGGAACCAATATATCATCATTATATAAAGCGATAATATTTTGGCTTTCTGGTGAATAAACAACTATACCTACCTGACCCGATTTTATTTCTTTTATTTTCTTGATTACTTCCTCCATTTGTACGCCTCTTCTCGATTTCGTGTTTATCCCTTTCAGTATTTCGATAATACAAATCAAAAATCCTTTTATGAGGTTAACAAATAGGTATTCTACTATTTTTATTCCAACTCTACTGGTAAAACATAGACGCCATTTTCTTTCTGAAGTTCTACTACTTTCACAACAGCATGAGTATTTACAGTTCCGTATATATGTGGATAGTTTTGACCATTAGAAGCAAATTCATATTTTATCTCCGCATCAACTAATGACGAATCAATTAGAAGTAGTACTAACTCCATTTCCCTGCTAAAATGTTTTTCTGCCACTTGAAGAGATTGTTCTAAAAAAGAACAATGAATAAATCCTTCTTGCATTAGTGAAGCTTCAATTATATTTCCTTTTGCTTTTGCTACTTCCCATTCTCTTTTTTTCATTATCTTTGTAATCATAGTCATTTTCCTTCTTCCCTTCTTAGTTATAGAAAAAACAAGAGGATTTTCCCGCTAGTCACTTGAAAATCCTCTTTAAACATCTATTATTTACTTTCATATAACTCTTCTTGTATTCCTCGAATTAAAGGTGATGCTTCTCCAGAATAGAAGATTCGTAAGTCATGGAGAGCTCTTGTACATCCAACATATAATAATTTTGCATCATGCTTTGTACCTTTATAATGTACTTCATCAACATCGATAAGAAGTACCGCATCAAATTCTAATCCTTTTGCTAAATACACAGGCACAACTGAAATGCCGCCTTCATATTTATTTTGGTTTGCTTCGATGACATTAACAGTGATTCCTTCAGCTGTTAACTTCTCATATAAATCGCGGCATTCCTCATCTGTTCTTCCTATAACAGCGATCGTTTTCACATTTTCATTCTGCATATGTTGTAGAGTCTTTACAATTGCGGCAAATTGGTCGTCAGTCGAAATAACTTTTACTTTCTCACCACTGCGGAAAACAGGGGTTGCGAATCCTACTGGAACTTCAGCATTTTTAATCACTTCATTTGCAAACTCAATAATTTCTTTTGTAGAACGATAACTTCTCGTCAGTTCAAAATAACCCGTTTCTTGAAACACTTCTTTAAAGTCATTCCAGTCTTCAATTCCTTGATAATCATATATAGCTTGCGATAGATCACCTAAAATCGTAAAGGAATTACCCATTGTAATTTCTTTTAATATATAAATTTGGAATGGTGAAAAGTCTTGCGCTTCATCTATAACAACATGGTGGAATTTTTGCCCGATTTCAATACCCGCTAATTTATGGTGAATATGAATAAGAGGTGCTAAATCTTCTACATACACTTCTTTTTTACGGCAACTTTTTTCTGTGTCTTGAACAAGTTCTTCAGGCAAAAGTTCCAATATTTCTTTTCGCTGCATCATCGAACTATAAAATGATAACGGGCTCATTTTAGGCCAAAATTTCATATAGGCATTTAATCTCTTTGTAGCTTCTTTTTTTAATACTTTTTTCTCATTTGTTCCTTCAAACTTTTTAAGTTCAATCTCAATCCAGCGTTTTATTCGGCCAACCAATCTTTCTCTACGCTTCATTAATGGATAGTGTTTATATTCCACTTGCATCCATTTTTTAACCTCTTCTACTGTAATAGCAGCTTTATCCCACGCTTCAAAATCTTTTACTGGTACTAAATTCTCTTCAAATTGAGCAATACTTTTTTCAATAAATGACTTAAACTTCAGCGTTCCTTTTAATTTACCAAGCATAACCTTGCTATCATCACGATTTATTGCAAAAGCTTGTTTCAGTTTTTCTTCTGTATTTTTTACTTTCACCGCATCATCTAACGTACGTAGCGCCCAATCTTGAAATGTTGTTTGCCTAATATTTCCGACGCCAAGCTCAGGAAGTACACTAGAAATATAATCTAAAAACAAACTGTTTGGTGCAAATACAATCATTCTCTCTGCCTCTAGCTGTTCACGATATTCATAAATTAAAAAAGCAAGGCGATGTAAAGCGATTGTTGTTTTTCCGCTTCCTGCAACCCCTTGAATCAATAGTGGCATGTTTTTCTCTGCACGAATAATATCATTTTGTTCGGATTGTATCGTCGAAACGATATCTTTTAATTTATTATCTTTATTTTCACCTAATCGATATAGAAGAAAATCATCCGCAAGAGATACATCTTCACTTCCTTTTGTATATGTATCAACCACACGTTCTAGTTCTCTTTTGCGAATGGCGATATTTCTTTTTAAATACACATCTCCTTCTACTAGTCCGTCTGGTGAATGATAAAAAGCCGATTCTTCACCACCAGTAAATGAATAAAACATGCTCGCAACAGGTGCACGCCAGTCAATAACAATTGGTTTCATCGTTTCTTCATCTGAAACACCTACTTTACCAATATAAATTGGATTTGGTTCTAATTGTCCATCCTCCTGAAAATCTAGTCGTCCAAAGTATGGTTCTTGTACACCAACACGTAAGTTTCTCCGACTTGATTCCCTCATACTTTCAAGGATTTGCTCTTTAAAATCTTCTCCATAATAAACTGGGATCTTTTCCAATTTCTCTAATTGCTCATCCATTGTAGCTAAAGTCTCTTTCATCCGCTGGAATTCTTCTTCAAATATAATACTCATTGTGATGATTCCCTCCTGTCCGTTCGAAAATTTCAGTCGAAATACAATTGTATAAAAAATACGTTTACAAAGTCAATAGATCGAGTAAGAATTTTCCAAAAAATAAAAACAGACAAAGGGTTTACGCCCTCCGTCTTTTTGTTTGCCTGCTCTATTAAATTAAATAGATAAGTAACATTCTAAATTGATTTCCCAAATAGTTTATCTGTAAATCTGCAATTTTGACCAATTCTCTAGAACTTGAGCTAAGGACATGTTGCATAATTCCTAAAAAACTTAATTAGTCCTAGCTATATTTTTTGGTAACGTGTCCAATCGCCAGAAGAAATGGGTTTTTGTAACATTTCGTCATTCTGCGCAACATAAACATATGCATCCCTATTATAATCTCCAAAATAGATAGTCTGTATAATACGATCATATAAATCTTGTTCTGGATTACCTGTATACACTTCCAGTTCATCTAACTTTTTTAAAATCTCATCATCTACTTCATATACTTCGCCATACACTTTATCCTCTTTCGATCGAATCATTGCAGGATAGCCTTCATTTGTATCAAAAAGTTTCCCATGAGTCCATGCTTCTTCAGCTATACACGTTGCCCTATGTAAGTAATGAGCATTTGATTGTTGTTTTCTTAAAGTGCCGTAAACAAAAACATAATGCATTTCCTTATCCCCTTTGTACTTCTCTATTTTCTTATTTGTAAATAAGCACGAATCATAAAGTAACTCACTTCAGCAGGAAGCAGTTCTTTAATCGACTTTAATCCGCCTTCTGCATGTTGCATTGCTGTTTCAATAAGAGATTCATATTCTGCTGGAACGAAACTATGCCAATCCACTTCCATTCCTTCTTCATAACAGCGAATTAAGTGGTTTTCGACAGTTTGACTTGATAAGCCTCGTTCTTTTGCGATTATACTTAACTCCGTTCCTTGTTTATACATTTCATACGTTTCTAAGTGAGAATTTGTCGATGATTTTCTAGGTTTCTTGCGTTCCGTAACAACTTCTGTCTTAATCGTATCTGCGTAATCTGGATTTTCTTCAATAAAATGAATGACTGCTTGTAAAAAGTGCGAACCATACTTCGCAAGTTTATGTTCTCCAATCCCTTTAACTTGTAAAAGTTCTGCATCGCTTTGTGGCATTTTCGCACACATATCTTTTAGCGTTTGATCAGAGAAGATAACAAATGGTGGTACGCCTTCCCCTTGCGCGATTTCTTTCCGAACTTCACGTAATATCTCAAACAATGGATGATCCTGTACAATTTGTCTTGTTGCCACTCTTTCTTTACGTAACACATTTTCATTTCCAAGCAATACTTCTTTCCCTTTTTCTGTTACCTTTAAGGTTGGATACGTCCCGTGTTCCACCGCAATTAATTCTTCTGAAATTAAAAACTCAATAAACTCACTTACTTCTTTTACGCTACGATTCGATAAAAGACCGTAAGTAGGTAATGTATGGAAATTGAATTCAACTACTTTTTTATTTTTTGATCCGGTCAATACTTGTGCAATCATTTGCTTTCCAAATCGCTGGTTTGTTCGAATCATACATGATAAAACCATTTGTGATTCTCTCGTAACGTCGACGCTCTCACGTTCATCTGTACAATTCCCACAGCGTCCACAATCTTCTTTTGGTTCTTCACCAAAGTACTCTAGAATAAATGATTGTAAACATTGTTCTGTATGGCAGTAATCTGTCATATACTGCAATTTTTCAAGTTCATTTGAGAAACGTGATTCTCCAGTGGATTGATCAATTAAAAAGCGCTGTACTTGTACATCCTGAGAAGAATATAACAAAATACATTCACTATCTAATCCGTCACGGCCAGCACGTCCTGCTTCTTGATAATAACTTTCCATATTCTTCGGGAGTTGATAATGAATAACATAACGAATGTTTGATTTATCGATCCCCATACCAAATGCAGATGTCGCTACCATTACGCTCACTTCATCACGTAAAAATCGCTCTTGCTGTCCATTACGATCATGATCATTCATTCCGGCATGATAACGAGCAACTGAAACCCCTGCTTTATATAAATCTTCATACAACTGATCAACAACTTTTCTTGTCGCTGCATAAATAATTCCAGATTCCTTTTTATTTTGACGAATATAGTCCGCTAAATATGCATTTCGATCCTGTCCCTTGATTACTGAGAACGATAAATTTTCCCGTTCAAACGTTGTCATAATTGTATTTTTTTGATCAATTTCTAGCGCGCGACAAATATCTTCTCGCACTTGCGGTGTTGCAGTCGCAGTTAACGCTAATACAAGCGGCTTTTCTGGAAGATAGTCTAATATACGATGTATATGTAAATAACTTGGGCGGAAATCATGTCCCCACTGCGAAATACAGTGTGCTTCGTCAATTGCAATCATCGGTATCTTCATATCAATTAATTGATCCACAAATTCCATTGAATCTAGACGCTCTGGCGCTACATATAGCAACTTATAATGACCTTGTTTCGCTAATTGGATTCGTTGGTTTGCTTCTGTAATTGAAATAGAACTATTAATGTATGTAGCTGAAATTCCATTTTGTACTAACGTATCTACTTGGTCCTTCATAAGTGAAATAAGCGGCGATATAACTAATGTCGTCCCCTCAAATACTAATGCCGGAATTTGATAACAAATCGATTTACCACCGCCTGTTGGCATAATACAAACGGTATCTTTACCATCCAATACATTTTTAATTGTCTCATCTTGCCCTCTGCGGAATGACTTGTAACCAAAATAGGACGCTAAAAGTTCTTGTGCTTTTGTAAACAAAAAAGATTCACCTGCTTTTCTTAGTCTTTCATCTAGTAATATTATATCATTACTCGAAAATCATTGTACCCTCTACTTCTCTCCATCGCTTCGCATGCTTACGAATAATCGTTACAAACTCATGCAAAGCTGGAGAAAACCATTTATTTTTATGATACGCAAGTTGTGTCGCAAACTTTGTTTCATTTGCAATAACAGCGTGTAATCTCTTATCTTTCCACTCTTGCTGGACCGTAATAATTGGTAATAAAGAAATCCCTAATCCGCACATTACACATTGTTTTATGGCCTCAATACTCCAAAATTCGAATGTACTTTCATGTTGAATTCCTTGTCTTTGTAAATAATGTTCAAAAAACGCTCGGTAACTGCAATCACGTTCCGTATACAAAAAGGTTTCCTCTTGAGAAAATTGGACAACTTGTGAATCTGTTTGTCTCACAATATAGTCTTTAGGAAAAACAAACGCCATTTGCTCCATGACAAGTGGTTCGATATGTAAGTCCTCTTCATGACGCTCTGTGTCTAAGAGAAAAGCAATATCTATATTCCCGCTCTTTAAATCATTTCGTAATTCCCAACAAGTTGAAGCTTTTAATGTGATCTTTACTTTTGGATACTTCTTTTTATATTCGTGAAGAATAGAGGGCAATCGGTAAATTGTTAATGATTCTGGAGCACCAATTACAATTTTTCCAGTAATCTCATTATCCATGCTTGGGATTTGTTTTACTTTCTCGGACAAAGCAATCATTTCATTGGCATAAGGCAGTAAATGCTTCCCTACATCTGTTAACACCATTTTTTTCCCTAACCGATTGAATAAAGGCTGTCCCATTTCTTGTTCAATTGCTTGAATATGTCCTGTTACAGTAGATTGCGCATACCCTAAATAGTCTGCTGCCCGTGTGTATCCTCCTAACTCAACAATTGTTTTAAATGTTTTTAAATGCCGAATCTCCATTTCAATATCCCCATTCTAACATCATAATTTCCGATAATTAACTTCATATATATCTATTTTACTGATAAATAAACCCGATTTACAATAAAAGAAACAAATTTTTTTAATTTTTCAAAAGGAGATGTATGTACATATGAGAAAGAAAAAATTAGGGCCATTACTTCTCAGCGGCTTAATTATTGGTCCCATTTTAGGATCGGGAATCATTTTACTTCCCCCACTTATTTACAAAACAACTGGAGATTATGCCATTATTGCTTGGCTATTTATTATGGGAGTTGGATTTCTTTTTGCTTCATTGTTTGGTAAGTTAAGCATTCGCTTCCCCAGTGAATCTGGAATTGCACATGCAGTCGATCAAGCTTTTGGACCTTCTATAAAACAATTAACTTCTATTCTCTTTATCATAGCAGGTTGTCTAGGACCAACAGCTGTTCTGATGACAGCTAGTCAATATATAGCAGCTTTATTTTCAAACTTTAAATTTCCGTTAGAGGGAATTGGTTTTCTTTTAATGAGCGTTTGTATATTCATTTTATTATTAGATATATCATCTATTGGAAAAATATCATTTGTATTTTCAACAGCTGCAACCGTTCTTTTATTAAGTGGAGGAATCAGTTCTATTCCTCATCTTCGATCAGAACATCTATTTCAAACATCTTTTTCTTTTGGTAATTTTGGATATAGTATTTTACTGCTCTTTTGGGCTTTAGTAGGTTGGGAGATTATTGGGAATTACAGTATGGAGGTCAAAAATCGAAAGAAAACGATTCCGCAAGCAATTGCGATAAGCACATTTACTGTAACGGTTGTTTGTCTTGTCGTAGCAGGCGCTACACAATGGATTGAAATTCCAAGTTCAAATCAAGAAAATTTACGAATAACAGTCATATTAGCTACTTTATTTGGTGAGTTTGCTATTCCTCTTATTGCCTTTATTACTACTGTTCTTTGCATGAGTACATATTTATTGGTTGTTGGCGGTGTCTCACGTCTTATCGCTTCTGAGGCGAAATATATAAAGAAATTATCTAAACTTTCCTATCGTACGAAATCGAATGTACCAATCTTTTCTTTACTGTTATTAGTAAGTATACATACTGCCGTATTTATCTGCCTATATAACCATCTCATTACAGTTGAACAAATCGTAGCCATTGCAAATGCTTTCTTTATCTGTAATACCATATGCGGAATCTTTGCAGCATATAAATTATTACCAGGTTTATTTAACAAAATTCTCTCTTTAAGTTTAATTGTCTGTTTCTTTATCATTCTCTCTTTCTCTTCCATCTGGATTTTAATGAGTATCGGAATACTAGTTGCTTTCTATGGATTACAGTACTTCAAAAACAGACCAAAACCTTATGAAAAGGAAATTTCAATAAGATAATGAAAAGAAAAGATTCTCATTTGAACTATTTCTCACACAAATCACACATTCATTTCCATAATATAACCGCATCAAATTAAAGGAGGTTTATTTATGAAACGCAACAATAATCTAATTGCCTTTCGCTCTTCGGATAAACAACTCAAAGTCTCTAATAATGATGCCTGGAAATATGAATATATTTATAAATATCGACCTTTATTTTCCTACAAAAAGCTTTTTAACATCTTTTTTAATGAGAAAAAACATGAATAGCATTCATACAACATTTCTCAATGCGCGACCCATGGACTTCATTCATCCTAATTGTTAATATTTAATAAATCTATTGGATTAAAGTCCCTTCTTACGACCTGCCTTTTATTTGCAGGCCTTTTTTATTCCCCCATGACCCTATAAATGTAACAAAAGCATGAAATTGTGACACGTATAAAGTAACTATTGATGACAGCTAAAATTTTTTCTCAATACACAAACCCCATTCTGTTTGTTACTATAAAGATACTCCAGATGGGTTATTACTCATCAACATTATCTAGCCAAAGAGACCTGCCCGCGGGAAGTAGGTCTCTTTGACTTTGTTTGAAAGATTTCTTATAGCCTCCGCACTAGGCCTCTCTTCATTTGGACGCATTTACCAGCACTATTTCCAAGAAATTCATGTTATGCTTACTTTGTCGAGCCCGACATTCTCGGCAATATACCCTTACGAAGCCCTGTAACTTCCCTTGCAGGGCTTCATTTCTTTTATATCCCCCTTATTAACATCTTCAATTTACTTTCCTACAATTGACTTAAAAAATCCCCTTTAAGATCCATATAAATTCCCACATCTCTTTATAAAGTGAAACTGATTATTAGCCCTCACCAATCGAGCTTTTACGGACAGTTAATCTCCCGCCTAACTTCTTTAGAAAAGCAGAAGCACCTCGATCGGAATCACAGGTGTAGCTTTAAAATAAAGTTTGATCAAATTAATGAGAATGACGCTGATAAAAGACAAATAGAAAGAGCATGTTTAAAAAAAGATTAATCAAAACATGCTCTTATTTCATCTAATTGCTCAAATGTTTTATGAACATCTAGCACTAACAAAATCAGAGGCTGTATCTATTTTAAATAAAGATTATCAATCCAGTTTTAAATTGTATGACAAAATAGAGAAAGGAGCTTTAGAAATGGCTGACGCTATTACAGCAGCGATCGTAAAACAATTCCCTCAAGTTTTTCAATAACAGAAGATACCGATTCATTTTTGAATCGATATCTATTAAACTTTTTCTCCCTATCAACTCGTAAATTCCTTTACATAATTATTACCAACCACCTTACCTCTTTACATTTAACATGTATAGAGATATTTTATTAATATCCTTATTTATATTTATAGGAGGAAAAATATTGATTAACGCAGTAGGTATCGCTTTTATTCTTTCTAATAAGCCTGAAAAGAAGAGAAAAGTTTATCTTAATGATAGATTTGCACTAATAGACATTTTTGAATCTAAAGATGTGTATGATTCTGAAGGCATCCCACTAGTAGAGCTAACATGTAAATACAGTATTTATTTGGATGAAAAATACTATTGTAAATCTCTCGAAGACTACACTGGACAAGTATTTCCTTTCCTTAGTTCAAAAATAGGAAAAGGTCTTGTTAGAAATTTAAATTATTATTTTTCATATGTTGATGTGTATAATAAAAAACCACCAGTTAAAGAAATAAGAAGCCTTATGGAGGAAGTAATCAATTACAATTGAACTACCCCCACCTACCGTTACACGCTTGAGGTAGGGGTCTTCTCGCTAAATATGATAAAGGGGATTTCTACATCCCTTTTTTCTATGAATGATTAATCTTCATCTCGATATGTTAATACAGATAAAAATTCTTTTAGTGAATCACTATGTAAAAGTGGCTCCCACTCACCCATGCCATGTTCAGCTGTATACACTGGAAAATCAATATCTTTTACATCAACAAAAAATGGATCTCCCATTAATTCCTCATATCCAATAACAAACCAGCTTTCTTTCCAATCCCCTTTTTCGTTTCCAATAAGAGATTCATTTTCTAACCCTCCTACACGATAACCTAATTGTCCTTCTTCAAAATCAGCTCTAGAAAATAGATAAACAGGCAACATTTCTTCTGTAATATCTAAAATTTCTACCTCTTGATTTTCTAACCGATCGAGCATACATAGCAACTTATCAATTTCATTCTTGTAGGACATTTTAACATCTCCCCATCCAACTTCTCAGCTTATAAGCCTGTATTTCTAACGATACACAACACTTTTTTATACAGTATCAATCGATTTCTTTAACTTTTACTAAATCTCGTTATGATTTTCAACCGCACATTTCAACCTCTGCAACATATATCCAATCCCTTTACATCCCTCTAGCGGGTAAGAAATAATCTCTTCTGGATATAATTTTGTTACTACTTTTTTATGTTTCTTTCCTGCAAGCAGGACAATTTCATCAAAATTTAGCAGCTCTTTATCAATCATCTGTTTTTTTAATTGTTCTATACAAATAATTTCATCGCTTTTTGAATCAAAAGCAAGATCATAGTTTTTTTCTATTATATCAGTTGGCAATAAAAATCCATGTTTAGCTGATAAAATAACCCAGTGTGTAAAAAATTGAGAAGCATATGCTTGGCATGCTTTTCCGAATGGACTAATGTATACACCCTTCGCTTCTGTTGGTCCCTTATCAGGGTACTTATCCCAAATCTTCTTTTTCCCACATGGAATTATGCATAGTCTTGTCATTATTACGTTCTTTCCCCTCTTCTCTTTCAATCCCATAAAATCTACTTCATAATAAAATCATAGCATTTTTCATTCACGGATAAAAATAGTAGGTTTTTCTTTTCTTCCTGACCAAGGTTTATTTTTTCTAAATGAAATAGGAAAAGAATAGACCTTGATATCCGAAATTTTATCCTTCCTAAAAACAAAAAAGAACAAGCAGACTGTATATCTGCTTGTTCTTTTACATCCGAAGTACTCTTATAGAGCTTGGAACGTTTCTGTTAATACAGGAACGATTTGTTTTTTACGAGACACAACACCTTTTAAAGTTGCTGTATTGTTTTCTAACGTTACGTTGTATGCTTTCTCAACAACATTCACTGCTTTACCGATTGCAAGACCAACTGAATCGTTCGTTAAGATATCAGTTACAACGAATAAGAATAGGTCTAACCCTTTTTCTTCTACTACTGCAGAAATTACCTTTTCTAATTCCGCTTGGTGTACAAGAACGTCGTTTGTATCAACAGCGTTTACTTGTGCAATTTCAACTTTTGCATCGCCCATTTGGAATTCTTTTGCGTCAAGTGAGATTAATTGCTCCATTGTTTTACCGCTTAAATCTGCACCAGCCTTTAACATTTCTAAGCCATAGCTTTCTGCGTCAACACCAGCGATTTCTGCTAATTCACGAGCTGCCGCTACGTCCTGTTCTGTGCAAGTTGGAGATTTGAATAGTAAAGAATCTGAGATAATTGCAGATAACATTAAACCTGCAACCTCTTTACGAATTGCAACGCCATTTTCTTTGTACATTTTGTTTAAGATTGTAGCTGTACAACCAACTGGCTCACAACGATAGTATAAAGGATCGCTTGTCTCAAAGTTTGCAATACGGTGATGATCGATAACTTCTAACACACGAACAGATTCGATATCGTTAGCACTTTGTTGACGTTCATTATGGTCAACTAAAATAACGTTGTCCACTTCGTTTGCTACTGTCTCAACAAAACGCGGTCCTTCTACTTTAAAATGATCTAACGCAAATTGAGTTTCACCGCTGATTTCACCTAAACGTACAGGCTCAGCATTCATTCCTAATTCTTTTTTTAGCTCTGCATAAGCAATTGCAGAACAAATTGCATCTGTGTCTGGGTTTTTATGCCCGAAAACTAGTAC
>Ga0102589_1001423_pt1 | contig 32842 bp, 23 predicted proteins | sample AraplaMF_Col_mLB_FD_76858 | JGI IMG/M metagenome (GOLD analysis project Ga0102589, IMG submission 76858) | Arabidopsis root microbial communities from the University of North Carolina, USA - plate scrape MF_Col_mLB | ecosystem: Host-associated > Plants > Roots > Endosphere | place: USA...
GTGAGATGACCGGGATCAGGCAACTTCGCCGACCACGATGACCTTGACGTTGGCTTCGATGTCGGCGTGCAGGTGCACGACGATGTCGTACTCGCCGGTGCGGCGCAGCGGGCCTTCGCCCAGCACGACTTCCGACTTCTCGACCTTGTGGCCGTGCTTGGTCAGCGCGTCGGCGATGTCGCGCGGCGTGATCGAGCCGTACAGCTTGCCTTCGGTCGACGCGTTCGCGGTGATGGTCACCTCGACGCCGTCCAGCGCGGCCTTGCGGCCTTCAGCGCCTTCCAGCGAGGCCTTGGCCTTGGCTTCGTACTCGGCGCGGCGCGCTTCGAACTCGGCCAGGTTGGCCTCGGTCGCCGGGGCGGCCTTGCCGTACGGGATCAGGTAGTTGCGGCCGAAGCCCGGCTTGACGTTGACCTTGTCGCCGAGCTTGCCGAGGTTCTGCACGTTCTGCAGGAGGATCAGTTGCATGGTGTTGCTCCGTATTCGTTAGCGAGGCGATGCCCCGCAGCGGGTTTCGCTGTCCGAAAGTGGCGTTGCCTTGACCGGCGTTGCCCTCACCCCTGCCCTCTCCCGCACGCGGGAGAGGGGGAAGTGGTGTCTCCGCCTACGGCGAAGACGACTTCACTCAAGCGTTGTGGTTGTCGGTGTACGGGATCAGGGCCAGGAAACGGGCGCGCTTGACGGCCGTTGCCAGCTGGCGCTGGTACTTCGACTTGGTACCGGTCACGCGGCTCGGCACGATCTTGCCGGTCTCGGTGAGGTACTGGCGCAGGGTGTTGAGATCCTTGTAGTCGATCTCCTTCACACCCTCGGCGGTGAACTTGCAGAACTTGCGGCGACGGAAGAACTTGGACATGAGTGTGTGCTCCTAGTGCGTGATCAGGCGGCTTCGGCGTTGTCGTCGGAGGGCTCGTCGGCCGTGCCGACACCGCCTTCCTCGTCACGGCGGCGACGCTCGCCACGCTCGGGCTTGTCGCCCTTCTCGTCCTTGTACTTCATGATCAGCGACTGCTCGGTGTCGGCTTCGTCGCGCTTGATCACCAGGTGGCGCAGGACGGCGTCGTTGAAACGGAAACCGTCGACCAGCTCGTTCAGGACGTTCTGGGTGCACTCGATGTTGAGCAGCACGTAGTGGGCCTTGACCAGGTTCTCGATCGGGTAGGCCAGCTGACGACGACCCCAGTCTTCGAGACGGTGGATCTTGCCTTCGCCGCCTTCGATGAGGCTCTTGTAGCGCTCGACCATGGCCGGCACCTGCTCGCTCTGGTCCGGATGGACCAGGAACACGACTTCGTAATGACGCATTGGTAATTCCTTTCGGATGATGGTCGCGGCGTTGGCCGCGTCCGGATCAGCTCCCCAACGCCCCGGATGGGCGCGGTGGAGCAAGGGTTCCCGGCGACCTGGGGCCGCGGGAGCCGGAAAGTATGGCGGATTCAACAGGTTGAGACAACCGGGGAAAGCCGGGACCGGGGACCCGGGACCCGTCGCTTCGGCCGGCCGCTCAGGCAACGCTCACGCCTTTACCGGTCCCGGGTGCCGGGTCCCCGGTCCCGCCGGCAAAGCTCACCCCTTCCGGCTCGCGATCCACGCATCGATATGCGCCTCCAGCGCCTCGAGCGGCACCGACCCGGTCTCCAGCACGGCGTCATTGAACTCGCGCAGGTCGAACTTCGGACCCAGCTGCTTCGCGGCCTTCTCACGCAGCTCGGAGATTTTGAGCTGGCCGATCTTGTAGGCCAGCGCCTGCCCTGGCCAGCCGATGTACCGGTCGATCTCGTTGACCACGTCCTGGCGGGTCTTGGGCGAGTTGTCCATGAAGAAGGCGATCGCCTGGTCGCGGCTCCAGCCCTTGGAGTGCATGCCGGTGTCCACCACCAGCCGGACCGCGCGCCACATGTCGTAGGCCAGCTGCCCCATGCGGTCGTAGGGATCGTCGTAGAGGCCCATGTCGTAGCCCAGGCGTTCGGCGTAAAGACCCCATCCCTCGCCGTACGCAACGAAATAGCCGACCCGCCGGAACATCGGCACGTCCGGCAGCTCCATCCCGCGCGCGAACTGGAAGTGGTGCCCCGGCACGGCCTCATGCAGCGATAGCGGCATCATTTCCCACTTCGGCCGCACTTCCGGCTTGTAGAGGTTCACGTAGTAGTAGCCCGCACGCGTGCCGTCCACGGCGCCGGGCTGGTAGTACGCGGTGGTGGTGTCGGGCGCGACGTTGTCCGGGATCGGGCGCACGCCGTACGGCAGGCGCGGGATCGTCTTGAACACCTTCACCAGCTGCGGGTCGATGCGCTTGGCGATCGCCTCGTAGGCCGTGAACAGTTCTTCCGGCGTCTTGTAGAAGAACTTCGGATCGGTACGCAGGTATTCGAAGAATTCCGCCAGCGAGCCCTTGAAGCCGACTTCGGCCTTGATCTTTTCCATCTCGCCGCGAATGCGCGCGACTTCCTTCAGGCCGATCCTGTGGATCTGATCGGCCGACAGGTTGGTGGTGGTGAAGTAGCGGGCAGTGAAGTCGTAGTACGCCTTGCCATCGGGCAGGTCGATCGCCGCGATCGAAGTGCGCGTCTTCGGCAGGTACTCGTCCTGGAAGAACGTCGCGAACTGGCGATACGCCGGCACGATGCTCTGCGAGATGACCTGGATGGCTTCGACCCGCAACCCGGCCTTGTCGGCCTGACTTATGGACTCGGGGAATTTCGCGAACGGTTTGTAGAACGGGCTCTTGGTCGGATCGTCCACCAGCTGCGACTCGATCTGCCCCGGAACACGCTCCATCAGCACGCGCGGCGGCGTGTTGCCGGTCGCTGCGCCCTCGCGAAGCAGCGCTTCGTTCTGCTCGATCAGCGCCGGCACTGCGCGCATGCGGTCCAGCCAGTCGCGGTAATCCTTCAGCGTGGCGAACGGCAACACCTCGGCGATGCCCTCGGCGGTCTGCACGCCGCCGCTCAGGCCCACCGGGCTCAGGTATTCGCGGTACTTCTGTCGTTCGACCGCCTTCTCCAGGCTCCACGCGAAGACGTCGTAGCTGAGGCGATCGTCCTCGGTCAGCGCGTTGCGGTCGATGGCCTTGAGCCGCTGCAAGGCTTGCCTGTCGCCTTCCATGCGCTGCTCGATCGCCGCCATGCTCATGTCGGTCCAGCGGTCGTTGTAACGCTTGTCGCCGCGCCAGCTCGCCTCTTCGGGGTTCTCGCGCATGCCGCGCTCCCACTCCTCGTCGAACAGCGCGTGCAGCTCGGTCGCGGCGGGGCTCGCTTCGGTCGCGGCCTGCGTGGATGGCGTGCTGAAAGGCGCCTGCGCGAACGCGGGCGCAGCGGACAGGCAGGCGGCGACGGCCGCGGCGAGCAGTGCGTGTCGAAGCATGGGTGTTCCCCCGGAAGAACGTCGCCCGAGTCTAGCCGCCCCGCCCCCGCGCAGGTTTGTTCGCAACGGCCGGGAACCGCACCTTCACGACGGGCGGGCTAGCGTTCGGCCCATCCCATCGCATGGCGGCATCGCGCGTGAAAATCGCCACGTTCAACATCAATGGCGTGAACACGCGCCTGCCGGCCTTGCTGGAATGGCTCCGCCGTGAGCAGCCCGACGTCGCGTGCCTGCAGGAATTGAAGGCGCCCGAGGAGGCCTTCCCCGCGCAGGCCATCGCCGAGGCCGGTTACGGCGCGATCTGGCACGGGCAGAAATCCTGGAACGGCGTGGCGATCCTGGCGCGCGACGCCGAACCCATCGAGATCGGACGCGGCTTGCCCGGCGATCCGGAGGACAGCCAGAGCCGCTACATCGAAGCGGCGGTCGGCGGCGTGGTGGTGATCTGCCTCTACCTGCCCAACGGCAATCCGCAGCCTGGGCCGAAGTTCGACTACAAGCTCGCGTGGATGGATCGCCTCCACAAGCGCGCCCAGCACTGGTACGACAGCGGCCAGCCGGTGGTGATGGCCGGCGACTACAACGTCGTGCCCACCGACGAGGACATCTACAACCCGAAGTCCTGGCGCAAGGACGCGCTGCTGCAACCCGAAAGCCGCGAGCGCTTCCAGCGCCTGCTCGACCAGGGCTGGACGGATGCGGTGCGCCACGTCTTCGGCGAGGAGCGCGTGTACACGTTCTGGGATTACTTCCGCCAGCATTGGGAACGCAATTCCGGCCTGCGCATCGACCACCTGCTGCTCAATGCCGAACTGCTCCCGCGTCTGCGCGCGGCCGGCGTGGATCGTTGGGTGCGCGGACAGGTGAAGCCGAGCGACCACGCGCCGACATGGATCGAACTGGGCCCGGCGAAGGCATCGCGCACCGCGGCGAAGAAGGCCGCGAAGAAAACCACGGCGAAGGCGGCGAAGAAAGCGGTGAAGAAGGCAGTGAAGAAGGCGGCGAAGAAAGCGACCGCGCCGGCGAAGCGGACGCGACGCAGCGCACAATGAAACGAAGCGATTACGAGCCGTTGCCGCTTTGCTAACCGCCGTCTTCGCAGCATCGCTGCATCGGACACGACGGGAGCGATCATGGCCAGACATCCGGACGACAAGCATCGGCAGGAGCTCTATCGCGGAATGCCCTCGGTGACGAACCGCTCGTGGGGACCCGCGAAACAGGACGACGGCTTCGGCTACCCGGGTCAGGGCGGCTATGGCGAGTCGCGGCCGGAACTGAAGAGCCGCGGCACACCGGAACGCGCGGGCGGCCATCGCGGACGCGGTCCGCGCAACATCCTGCGTTCGGACGAACGCATCGCCGACGACCTGATCGAGCGCCTCACGCGCGATGAGGACATCGATGCGCGCGAGATCCTCGTTGCCGTCGATACCGGCACCGTGACGCTGACCGGCGAGGTGCCCGAGCGTCGCATGAAGCATCTGGCGGAGAACCTCGCCGTCGCCGTGCAGGGCGTGCGCGAGGTGAACAACCGGCTGACGGTGGACAAGGGCTCGGCCTCGTTCGGGCCGCCGGGCCAAGCGGTGCGCAGCGGTTCCGACCAGCAGGGAAGCGGGTTCTCCAGCTCGTCGTTCGACCAGCGCGAGGACACGGACGACGACGAGCACGACCAGAATCGCAGGCAGCCGATGCGGCGCGCGCGGGAGCATTGATCCTCCGCCGCACGGTGTTGTAGCCCGGGTAAGCGGAGCGCACCCGGGACCTGTCACGCCTTCATCGCCATAGCCAAAGCGCAGCATTTCACTGCAACGGCTGATCGACGCCTTCCCTTCGTTGCCCCTCACCCCAACCCCTCTCCCGGTGGGAGAGGGGCTCAGGGCACCACGCCACGACATCGCGCCTGCACCCCACAAGTGCACAATCGCCGCATGAGCGATCCCCACGCGGCCAGTCCCGCCCCTCGCCCCAGCCTGCGTGAGCGCTTCGACGCGCTGCGCAACCTGCCGCCGTTCCTGCGGCAGATCTGGTCCACCAGCCCCTCGCTTTCGCTGATGACCATCGGCCTGCGCGTCGTGCGCGCGCTGCTTCCGGTCGCGACGCTCTACGTCGGCAAGCTCATCATCGACGAGGCCGTGCGCCTGGTCGCGACGGGCAACGGTTTCGACACACTGAGCGACGCCTGGCACAGCGGACAGCTCGACACCCTGCTCTCCCTGTTGGCGCTGGAGTTCGCGCTGGCGATCGGCTCCGACCTGCTCGGCCGACTGGTGAGCTACGGCGACTCGCTGCTGTCGGAGATGTTCACCAACGTCACCAGCGTGCGGTTGATGGAACACGCCGCGACACTGGACCTGGAGGACTTCGAAGACCCCGACCTGCAGGACAAGCTCGACCGCGCGCGTCGCCAGACGATGGGGCGCATGAACCTGATGAGCCAGCTGTTCGGCCAGGTGCAGGACGCGATCACCGTGGTGAGCTTCGCCGCCGGCCTGCTGGTGTACGCGCCGTGGCTGATCGTGCTGCTGGCCGTGGCGCTGGTGCCGGCGTTCGTCGGCGAGGCGCATTTCAACGCGCTGGGCTACTCGCTCAACTTCGCGTGGACGCCCGAACGCCGCCAGCTCGAATACGTGAAGCAGATGGGCGCGAGCGTGGACACGGCCAAGGAGGTGAAGATCTTCAACCTCCACCGATTCCTGATCGCGCGCTACCGCGAGCTGGCCGACTCGCTGTTCCGCGCGAACCGCGCGCTTGCGCGGCGGCGCGCGATCTGGGGCGCGCTGCTCGCGGGGCTCGGCACCGCCGGCTATTACATCGCCTACGGATACATCGCGTGGCGCACGGTGCGCGGCGACTTCAGCATCGGCGACCTGACGTTCCTGGCCGGCAGCTTCCTGCGGCTGCGGCAGTTGCTGGAAGGTTTGCTCGTGGGTTTCTCGCAGGTTGCCGGGCAGGCGCTGTACCTGGACGACCTGTTCTCGTTCTTCGAGATCCAGCCGGAAATCGTGTCGCCCGCCAATGCGCTGCCGGTGCCGCGTCCGATCACGCGCGGCTTCACCTTCGAGAACGTCGGCTTCCGCTATCCCGATGCCACCAAGTGGGCGCTGCGCGGGCTCGATTTCGAACTGCACGCCGGCGAAGTGCTGGCGCTGGTCGGCGAGAACGGCGCGGGCAAAACGACGCTGGTGAAGCTGCTCGCGCGGCTGTACGACCCGGACGAAGGTCGCATCCTGCTCGACGGCCGCGACCTTCGCGACTACGACCTCGACGACCTGCGCGGCAATGTCGGCGTGATCTTCCAGGACTTCGTGCGCTACCACCTCACCGCCGGCGAGAACATCGGCGTGGGCCGCATCGACGCGATGGACGACGCCGAACGCATCCGCGAAGCGGCGCAGCGGGCGATGGCCGAGGAGATGATCGAACGGCTGCCCAATCGTTACGACCAGCTCATCGGTCGTCGCTTCAAGAGCGGCGTGGATCTTTCCGGCGGACAGTGGCAGAAGCTCGCGATCGCGCGCGCCTACATGCGAGACGCGCAGGTGATGATCCTCGACGAACCCACCGCGGCGCTCGACGCGCGCGCCGAGTTCGAGGTGTTCCAGCGCTTCCGCGACCTTTCGCAAGGCAAGACGGCGGTGCTGATCTCGCACCGTTTCAGCAGCGTGCGGATGGCCGATCGCATCCTCGTGCTGGCCGATGGCCGGCTGGAGGCCAGCGGCACGCACGAGGACCTGCTCGCCGAGGGCGGGCGCTACGCGGAATTGTTCGAGCTGCAGGCGGCCGGTTATCGTTGAAGTCCGCGACGCCACATCCGGCAAAACCCACGCACGAACGGACAGGAGCCCTGCCCCCATGCGCCACGCCTTGCATTGCACTTCGCTCGCCCTCGCCCTTTCGATGACCCTGGTCGCCTGCCAGGCCCGTCAGGGTGAGGACGCCGCCCCGAAGGCCGCGACCGCCGCGCCCAAGGCGCTGCCGACGCAGACGGTGACCAGCCAGAACGGCCCGGTGACCGTGACCACGATCGCCTCCGGTCTCGAGCATCCGTGGAGCGTGGCGCTGCTGCCCGACGGCGGTTTCCTCGTCACCGAACGCCCCGGCCGCCTGCGTCATGTGTCGGCCGACGGGGCGGTCTCGGCGCCGATCACCGGCACCCCGCAGGTGTGGGCCGAAGGCCAGGGTGGCCTGCTCGATGTCGTGCTCGCACCCGATTTCGCGACCAGCAAAAAGATCTTCCTGAGCTATGCCGAGCCGGGCCCGGACGGCAGCGCCGGCACGGCCGTGTCGAGCGCGACGCTCGGCGAAGGCTCGCTCAGCGACGTGAAGCTGTTTTATCGCCAGGAGCCGAAGCTTGTCGGCCCGAACCACTTCGGCTCGCGAATCGTCTTCGACGGCAAGGGCCATGTCTTCATCACGCAGGGCGAGCGCAACGATCGCCCGACCGCGCAGAAGCTCGACATGCTGCAGGGCAAGTTGGTGCGCCTGAACGTCGACGGCAGCGTGCCGGCGGACAACCCCTTCGTCGGCCGCAAGGACGCGCGCCCGGAGATCTGGAGCTACGGCCATCGCAACATGCAGTCGCTGGCGCTCGACCCGCGCACCGGCACCGTGTGGGAAGCCGAACACGGCCCGAAGGGCGGCGACGAGATCAACATTCCGCAGCCGGGCAAGAACTACGGCTGGCCGATCATCACCAACGGCATCAACTACTCGGGCCTGAAGATTCCCGAAGCCGTCGGCACGTCCGCCCCGGGCATGGAACAGCCGTACCACGTGTGGGAAATCTCGCCGGGCCTGTCGGGCATGGCGTTCCTCACCTCGCAGCCGTCTTCGAAGTGGAACGACAGCCTGTTCCTCGGCGCGCTGGCCGACGGCAGCCTGATCCGCCTGTCGCTCGACGGCGACAAGATCACCGGCGAGGAGCGCCTGCTGAAGGACGTCGGCGCTCGCATCCGCGACGTGCGCGTCAGCGCCGACGGCAAGGTCTACGTGCTGACCGACGAGACCGACGGCAAGCTGCTGCGGCTGGATCCGCCGAAGGGCTGATCGGGTTTACGCGCGGCGCTCGCGTCACGCGTGGTCGCGGTGATGGGTTTCGTTGTACGAAACCCATCCTACGCAGCCGTCATTGCAGTGCCCGCCTTCGTAGGATGGGTTTCGCGCCGCGAAACCCTTCATGGGCGCTTCCGTCGCGATGACGATGGGTTTCGTCCCACGAAATCCATCACACGCGCAATCCCAGCGGAAGCCCGCGATTCAGCACGGCGTCGAGCTGCACCCCATCAAGGAAAACGCCATGATCCGGACGCTCCTCCTCACCCTAGCGCTCATCGTCTCGCTGCCTGCATTCGCCGTCGAAAGCGACGCCGACCTGCTCGCCCTCGACGCGACCTGGAACGAATTGCGCATGAAGCCCGACGTCGACGGGCTGGACCGCATCCTCGCCGACGACTGGATGCTCACCCATTCCGACGGCCGCGTGCAGTACAAGGCCGACTACCTCGACGAGCTGCGCACCAGCACGCGACGCAACCAGGGCATCGGCAACGAGGACCTGCGCGTGCGCCGTTACGGCGACACGATGGTCGTCACTGGCACCAGCGTGCAGTCGGGCATCAGCAACGGCGTGCCGTGGAACGGCCGCTTCCGCTTCACGCGCGTGTGGGTCCAGCGCGATGGCGCGTGGAAGATGATCGCCTCGCATTCCTCGCGCATGGCCGAGGCGAAGTGACTCAGAACAGGTCGCCCTGCGGCGCCGTGCTCACGGCGCCGTAATCCAGCCGGCCATCGACGATGCGCGCGGCCTTCGTGTACGGATGTTCTTCCGCACGGCCCGGCGAAATCAGATGCACGACGGTCCATCCGCGCGATTTGAGGTCGTCGCTGATCAGGCTGCGATGGCACTGCGTCCAGTACGCCTCGGCGCACATCACGGCCGTGCGGCGCGTGGTGGCGATCGCTTCGAGATGGTCGCGCGCGCGGCGGTACTCGTCCGTTTCCATGTAATCGGCGTAACCGCGGAAGGACGCGTTGCGCCATGCGGTGTTGAGCGAGTCCTTGCGCGGGTTTCGTCGCCCGCCCAGCTCGACCATCGGGACGTACTCGATCCCCGCCTCCGCCAGCCCGCCGGCCAGGGTCGCCGCGGCGAACTGCGGGTGCCGGCGCGAGCCCGGGTACCGCCGCACGTCGGCCACCGCCTCGATGCCCGCCTGCATCAACAGACTCAGGAATTGCGGCCATTCCCGCGTGGAATGGCCCACGGTCCAGATCGTTCGCATGGCCCGAGCATAGTCGGCCGCCTGTCGCCCGGATGAGAATCAATCTTGAGTGAAGGCCGCTGGGCTACAATGCGCGGGCTTCCCCCACTCGCCCCAGACACCCCGATGTCCTCCGCTTTTGGCACCGAAACGGTGCTGGATGTCCGTCACTGGACGGACGATTACTTCAGCTTCACCACCACGCGCGACGACGGCTTCCGTTTCGAGAACGGGCAGTTCGTGATGATCGGCCTCCAGGTCGAACAGCCCGACGGCTCGCACAAGCCGCTGCTGCGCGCGTACTCCATCGCCAGTGCCAACTGGGAGGAGCAGCTGGAGTTCTTCAGCATCAAGGTGCCGGGCGGCCCGCTGACGTCGCGGCTGAAGTCGATCCGCCCGGGCGACCAGGTGCTGATCGGCCGCAAGCCCACGGGCACGCTGCTGATCCACGACCTGCATGCGGGTCGCAACCTGTACCTGCTGGGCACCGGCACGGGCCTGGCGCCGTGGCTGGCGGTGATCAAGGATCCGGAAACCTACGAGCGTTTCGACAACGTCATCCTCACCCATGGCGTCCGCAGCGCGCAGGATCTCGCGTACCGCGATTACTTCGTCAACGAACTGCCGCGGCACGAATTCCTCGGCGAGCAGATCGCCGCGAAGCTGAAGTACTACCCGGCCGTGACGCGCGAGGCGTTCGAATACGAAGGCCGCGACCAGCGCGGCCGCCTCACCGACCTGTTCGACAGCGGCCGGATGATGGAACACCTCGGCCTGCCCGCGCTGGATGCCGAACACGACCGCGCGATGATCTGCGGCAGCCCGCAGATGCTGGCCGACTTCCGCGACATCCTCGACCGCCGCGGCTTCACCGCCGCCCCGCGAATCGGCACGCCGGGGCAGTATGTGTTCGAGCGGGCGTTCGTGGAGAAGTGAGGGGCGTCGGCCCCGTCAGCCCAGCGAGTTGATCGAGCGCACCAATGTGTTGATCCAGTCCACTACGTCGGGCAGCACCAGCGGGACGAGCACCGCGCCCATGGCGAGGAACTTTGGCCATAGCGCGCGCAGGCTGCCGCCGAACGTCAGCGAATCGCCGTCGCGCGTGAACATCGGTCCTAGCATCGCGTCCTTCTCCAGTCGTAGCACCACGATGACGGTGCAAACGAATCCGATCAGCAGCATCGCGATGGACGTGGTCCTGAGCCAGCGCTCGTAAATCGGCGGATACACGGACATCGCCATCAGCACCGCCAGCGGCGCGGCCATCGCGCACCAGGCCGAGAACCGGATCGCGACCACCAGCAGCTTGAGTTCGGCGACCAGTCGCTGCTGCCATGCCTTGAACACCGTCTTGGTCGGCGGGCAGATACGCTGCCCGGCGATAATTCTCGTCGTCTCTCCGATCCACTCCTGCAAGGTCTGGGCGCCGAGCGCCTTGACGTCGTCGGCTTCCATCGAAAGGTTGAAGGGCGTCTGTACCGGCTCCTGCAGGCTTTGCGGTGATGGCCACGCCGACATGCCCCTGCGCAGGCGGATGGGCTCGATGCATCGGGAGAGCGACAACGTCAGGCGCGCCAGATTGGTCATGTGCCAGCCCAAGGCAACGAGGAAGGCGACGCCGCACACCAGCGCGATCATCGCGAACAGCCACGGAAGCTGGCCGTCCACGCTGATCGGCCTGGCGTCGGAAAGGAAAAGCACGACCACCACCACCAGCATGATCGTCACCGGGATCAGCCAGGGCTTGGTCGCAGTCGTCCATCCCAGTGAGTTGGCGTAGATCTCATGTCGGGCACCGGCGATGTAGAGGCGGATTCCTCCAAGAATCGCCAGACAGGCGTAGAGCCCCCATATGCAGTACACGGCCAGGACATCGCGCCCGTGAGCAAGGCTGAAGCGGCACGCCATGCCTCCCAAGCAGGGATCCACCCAATCGTCGCTACCACTGAACGTCACCTGCGAAAGGCGTATGAGCGTCACGATGAGGACCGCCGCGGCGATCAGAGTCAGCGTGAGCAGTACGCCTCGTCCGAGGGGCGATAGCAATGCGACGCCTGCCTTGTCCTCGCCTGGCGAAGCGTCGGCCGGTTCGGTCGCGTCGCCATCGCCCACGGTCTTCACGCGTCGCCAGATCCGGGCCCGCAGCCATCGCAGTCCGCGAATCAGCCAGCGCGAATCCAGAATCACATGTCGGGTGAAATTGGACATGGCGCAGGTACCGCGCGCGCCCCATAGCAGCCAGGCGCCGACGAGCAGCATGAACACCGCCAGCACCATCACCACGAGGTACCACAGGCGCTGCATCGCGATGCGGGAATCGGCGGCAACCATCATCGTACGGCGCTCGTCGTCCAGGCTTTCAAACCCGGCCAGGGTGGCAACGTAGAGCCTGGGGCTGCACAGGGCCGGATCCACGCACAGAGCGTCGTCGAACCGGGCGGTCAGATCGAGCTCTTCAGGCTCGATGTGGCGTTCGTCCTCACGACTGCCCACGAGCACGTGGACGGCGCGGAATACGTTGGCGGCCAGGTCGGTTGAGAAGGCGACGCGCGTCCGCCCTTCACCCTGTCGCGAGCCCTCGCGCCTGAACTTTCTCCATGCCTCCGACACGCATTCGCGCAACGGCACTACGCGGCACATCTCGCCCAAGGTCAGGCGCGATCTGCAAGGTTTCACGTTCCCGCTTTCGTTGTCGACGCAGACGGTCGTGTCCCGCGCGGGCACCGTGATGGCGCCTCGACTTATGTCGCGATAGTCCGGGTGCACCGCGAGGTAATCCATTTCCAGCATCACCGGCAGTGCCGCGGGCAGCGCCTTGCGCACTTCGCTGAGCAAAAAGAGCCGGTCCCGCACGTCGGTCGCGATGATGACGACAACGTTGGGCTTTCCCCACACCCGCATCGAGTCGAATAGCCGGAAGAGCATGAGTTCGTCCGAGCGCGAACTCAGGCTTGGCTCGAAGACCGGCGGCCGGGCATTGCCCGCCTCGACGCCGGTCATGTCCAGCTCCAGCAGTCGGCTGGTGGTCGTCCGCACTTTCTGCCGCGCCTCGATAGCCGCCTTGCGCAGGCGCGAATGCTCGGCGCGAATCGAGGCGATGTTGGGCGAGAACGGTTGCGCCGTGATCGAAAGCGATCGACCTTCGTCGTCCTTCACGCAGGTCTCGCGGACTCGATCCAACACCTTGGGAGCTAGGCTCTCCAGTTCACTTTCGATGCTCAGCAGGCGCTTGGTGGCTTCTTTCTCGAGATCCGGGTGGGTCTGATCCTGCCGCGTCTGCTCACGCAGCGACACCAGCTTGTCCCGGCGCTCGCTCCATGCGCTCTCCAAATCCGTCTTCCAGGTTGCGGACAGGTCCTTGGCGCCCTGTCCGAACGTGGATTCCTCCACGAGGAAAACCATCTTCCGGTCCGGCACGAGGTTGTTCCGGCACAGGTAATCGGTGAGCGCGGTCATCTGCTGCTTGAGCGTCCACGACATCGAGTAATAGCGCACCGTCGTCCCGGCGACGAATCCATGACCGGCAACGGCTTTGTTGGTCGGAACGGAGGCGGACGGGCTGATAAGTCGCACGGTGATGTCGTCGCGCCGGACTTGCTTGGCGCAATCGAAGTCCTCGCAGCCGAGTCGGCCAATGGCGACCGCGAGGGACTGCATGGAACCGGAGAACGTGGGCCCGACCACGTCCAGTGTCCTGCGCCCGGGCGCTATGGGCCGGTCACAGGACTTCGCAGGCTCGAACTCCCCTGCCCGGACACGCGTGTCGTTGAACAGCAGCGCGCAGCGCGCGGCTGTGAAGAAGGCCCTGGGCTGAATGCCATAGCTGGGGGCATCGCCGACGACGAACATCAGTTCGTAGGCGACGTCGGGTTCGTCCTCGACCCAAGCCTTCACCACCTTCACACTGGGCGGGACGCGCCACCGATCCTTGCGGAACAGCAGCAGGCTCGGCTCGCTGCGATGCGTCCGGGCATAGTCCTTCGTGCCCTGCACCACTTCGTTCACGTCTGAGGGCGCTTTCCTTGGCTGCCAAGCGAAAGCGAAGCCGTCCAGTTCGTATCCCCTGGCTTGGTAGGCGCGCAGAATCGCCGCCACTTCCATATCGAACGATTTGCCCATGGGCGTCTCGACCGGATCGGTCAGGACCGCGACGGAGGCGCGCAGGGACACCCTGCCATCGGGCGGCAGGTGTTTCAGCGGCGTCAACGCGCTGTCCAGCTGCGGGGTGGTCATGAAATACGGGGAAGGATCGGCCTGCGTCGATTTCGACTCGTCGTCGCTCCCAAGATTCTCAGCTTGCTTCTGCGCTGCGGGTTCCTGCGCCATCGCCGTTGCGACGAATACGGGCAGCATCAACGCCGCCAGCAAACCCCATGCATGCAACGCCCGTACGGCGCGAGCGTTCCTGCCCCCACCTATCCGCACTCGCCCCGCATTTCGCAGGGCGCAGGCAATCCAGCCCAATTTCCAACGGCCGAACATTGCAACACCTCCACCCGGACGCAACGCGGAGGTATTCGGATAGCGGCCATGCCGCTCGTCGGATTTGCGCGGTCAGGTGCCCTGCACCGCCTCAAAGCGCAGATGTCGTGCGGGACACGCTAAGGACAGGTGAAGGACACGCATTCCCGCAGCGGCCTCAAGCCAGCGCGGCCTCGATGTCCTTGGCGATCGACTCGGGCTTGTCGGTCGGTGCGTAGCGCTTGAGCACCTGGCCGTCGCGGCCGATCAGGAATTTCGAGAAATTCCACTTGATCGCGTCGATGCCGAGGAAGCCGCCCTTTTCATCCTTCAGCCACTTCCACAGCGGATGCGCGTCGTCGCCGTTGACGTCGATCTTGGCGAACATCGGAAAGCTCACGTCGTAGGTCAGCGAGCAGAAATTCTTGATCTCGGCTTCGTCGCCCGGCTCCTGGTGGCCGAACTGGTCGCACGGAAAGCCCAGCACGTCGAAGCCGCGCGCGGCGTAGTCGCGCTGCAGTTTTTCCAGGCCCGTGTACTGCGGGGTGAAGCCGCACTTGGAAGCGACGTTGACGATCAGCAGCGCCTTGCCTTCGAAATCGCGCAGCGCGCGCGTACGGCCGTCGATGTCGGTGGCGGTGAAGTCGTAGGCGGTGGTCATGGGGGCGCTCCGGTGGAGGGGTTTCGGGAAGGATAGCGCTGATGGCCATTACGTCACGTCACGCGCGCAAAGAAGCCGTCATCCCGGCGAAGGCCGGGACCCAGGCCCGGAGCGCGTGTTCTCGCGATGCCTGGGCTCTTACGGAAGACGCGACGGCTTGGGTCCCGGCCTTCGCCGGGATGACGGAAAAAAGGCGTCGATGGCGCGACCCGGAAACAACAACGCCGGGACAAGCCCGGCGTCGTCGTTACCACATGGAATCAAGCAATGATCAGAACGAAGCGCGGAACTCCGCACCCCAGGTGCGCGGCTCGTTGATCATGCCGGTGAGGTTGTTGAAGTCGATCGCACCCACCACCTGCACTTCGTCGGTGATGTTGCGGCCGAACAGCGCCAGGTCGTACTTGCCGTAGTTCCAGCTGTAGCCCACGCGCAAGCCGCCTTCGACCAGCGACTTGCCGGTGAATTCCTTCGAGTCGTACAGGAAGAAGTTCACGTCGCTGCGGTACATCCAGTCGGTGTAGACGTAGAACTCGTTGCCGTCGTTCATCGGCAGGCCCCAGCGCGCGGTGAGGTTGTGCGTCCACTTCGGCGCCTGCGGCAGCTGGTTGCCGTCGATCAGCGCCTTGCCGTTGGCATCGATCGGATCGGTCACGGTGCACTGCGCGCACACCGACACGGCGAGGTCGGCGTCCTTGATCTCGGTGTCGTTGTAGCTGCTGCCCAGCGTCACCAGCAGGTTGTCGGTCAGGTACGCCTGGAAGTCCATTTCGAAGCCCTGGCCCACCGATTCGTCGGCGTTGAGCAGGACGTTCGCGTTGGACGAGCCGCCCACGGCCGTCAGCTGCTGGTCTTCGACCTTGTAGTAGAAGACGTTGGCGTTGATGCGCGCGCGGTTGTTCCAGAAGTCGGCCTTCACGCCGGCCTCGTACGAGATCGAGGTTTCCGGCTCGGCGACCGACATGCGGTTGAACGCGCCGGCGGCCTGGATGGAGCTGCCGCGGTAACCGGTGGCGACGCGGCCGTAGACGTTCACGTCGTCGTTGATTTCATACGTCGCCGAGACGTCCCAGCTGAACTTCTTGTCCTTCGGCGAAGCCGAGAGCGTGCCGCCCGGGCCTTCGGCCGCGAGCAGGTCGTCCTTCGTGCAAAGGATCGGCCCCGGGATGATGCCGAGCGTCGGGCCGATGCACGGCGCGAAACCGGTGTTCCAGTAATCCAGGACGTTCAGCTCCTTCTCGTCCCACGTGTAGCGGGCACCGGCGCGCAGTTCGAGCGCGTCGGTCGCCTGCCACGTCGCGGCGCCGAACACGGCCCACGAATCGTTGGTCTGGCGCACGCGCTCGTAGCCGTCCTGTGCACCGCCCGCCAGCGAGTCGTAGCTGAAGCTCTCGACGTCGTAGTCCTCGTTGAAATAGAACACGCCGCCCTGCCAGTTCCACGGCGTGCCGGTGTTCGATTCCAGGCGGAATTCCTGCGTCCACTGCGCGTGGCGCGGGATGCCGTCGGCGGTTTCGGACTGGAACGGGATGAAGCCCGGGCCGTCCGGCGTGCCGCCGTCGATGTCGCCGCGGCTGTAGGTTTCCACCGACTCGTAGCCGGTGATCGCGTACAGCGTGTAGGTGTCGCTGAGGTTCCAGCTCAGGCGCGCGCTCGCGCCCTGGCTGTCGAGTTCGGAATGGTTGAGGCCGTTGAGCGAGACGTGGTCTTCGCTGAAGCCCGACACCAGGTCGTTCGTGCCCGGCTCGATGATGTTGGCGCGGAACAGGCGCGCGGTGCCGTTGAGGCGGCGCGCGTGCGCGTTGAGCAGCAGGTCCCAGTCGCCGTTTTCGTACAGGAACTGCACGCGGGCGGCGGATTCGTCGTAGCCCTCGAAGCCGTCGTTCGGGCCTGCGAAGTCATTGGTGACCCAATCGTCGCGACGCTGGAACAGCGCCGAGGCGCGGGCCGACCAGTTCTCGCTGAGCGCGCCGCCGACGGCGCCCTCGAAGTTCACCATGTTGTCGCTGCCGACGCCGAGCTTGCCGTAGCCGCTGGTTTCCTGCGACGGACGCGCCGACTCGAACTTCACCACGCCGGCCGGGCTGTTGCGGCCGAACAGCGAACCCTGTGGGCCGCGCAGCACTTCCACGCGGTCCATGTCGAACACCGGGAAGCCCTTGAGGATCGGGTTTTCCTGCACGACGTCGTCGTACACCAGCGACACCGGCTGCGAGGTGTTGAGGCGGAAGTCGGTGTTGCCGTAGCCGCGGATGTAGAAGCGCGGGAAGGCGCGGCCGAACGAGGATTCGATGTTCAGGCTGGGCACGCGGCCGGATAGGAAGCGCACGTCGGTACCGCCGGCGCCGAACACGTCCAGGTCCTGCGCGTTGATCGTGCTGACCGAGACCGGCACGTCCTGCAGGTTTTCGACCTTGCGCTGCGCGGTCACCTGCACGGTGTCCAGCGTGGTGGCCGACGGGGTGCTCGTGGTCTGCGCATCCTGCGCGAGGGCGACCTGCACCGGCAGCATCAGGACGATGGCGGCGGTCAGGGCGTGGCGGGGAAGCTTGCGGGCGGAAGCGCGCGGCATGGACATGGGACGGTCTCGATAAGCGGCGCCGAAAATGGGTGGCGCCAAGGGTTCGAAGGCCGACGCATCGAATGCTTCTCTCCGGCATGCGATGCGGCGATGCGATGAGCGAAAAGTTCTACTCAGCCGTCCCTTGACGGCCTCGGCACGGACCCGGTCCCGCGCCCTGGCTGCTCGACATGACGGGCGAATGTTACCAGAGTGTTAAAGCGCCGTACTGGCGCGTACAGGTTCGGCCGTTGCCCCCCTGTCCATCACTTTGCCAGGCCCCTCTCCCGCGGGCGGGAGAGGGAACAGCAAGGTCAATAGCCGGCGGGGACTGCGACTACCGCGAGTTCAACACCCGCACCGCCGGCGCGAACGGCTTGATCCCGAGCGCCTCGTGGATCTCTTCCGGGTAGTAGGCGGTATCGCCCTTCAGGACCAGCGCGACCTTGCGGATATCGGCGATGTTCTTCGTCGGATCGCCGTCGATCAGCACCAGATCCGAACGTTTTCCCGGCGCGATCGAACCACGCTCGGCCAGCGTGCGGCTGTACTTCGCGCCGTTCCAGGTCGCCACCTGCAGTGCCTGCGAGGGCGTCAGGCCGGCTTTGACGTACAGCTCCAGCTCGCGCTGCAGGGTGAAGCCGACCATCTCGTCGGTGCCGGCCACCATCGGCACGCCGGCCTTGTAGGCGCGGCCGACGAACTCGACCATCTTGTCGTACGAACGGGTGTACTTCGCGGCGGTCGCGTCGTCGGGGATGTTCATTTCGGCGGCGCGCCGGCCGCGCTGCACGTCCGGCGGCAGGTGGTCGGCGACGTCGGCCACGATCGGCGACATCTCGCCCTCGCGCTGATGCAGGAATTCGAACGTCGCCAGCGTCGGGTCGATCACCACCTGCTTGCTCGCCAGCGTGTGGATGAAGTCCTGCACCGGCTTGCTGTCCAGGTCGAGCCCGTCGGTCTTTTCGGCGGGCAGGTAGAAGCGCGCCAGCGTGCGCGTATCGGTCTTGTCGTCGACGAAGAAATTCAGCATCAGCTGGTTGATGTGCTGGATCTCGTCGAAGCCGTCGTCCACCACGTCCTGCGCGCGCAGGAACGCCGGCACGTGACCGCTCACGCGCATGCCCTTGGAGTGCGCGTAGGCCACGGTGTCCTTGAGGATGTCCTTCGGGAACGAGTTGTAGATCTTGATCTGCGGATAATGGTGCTCCGCGTACCAGTCCACAGCCTTCTTCGCGTCGTCGAGGTTCTTCACCACGAAGCCATTCCGCGCGGAGAACTTGCTTTCGCCCTCGATGAAGCCCGCCGGCACGACGTCCGGCGACATCAGCGTGCCGCCCTTGATCTCGCCCAGCATCTGCTGGAGCGTGGCGTTGTCGTTGCCCATGTCGCGCACGGTGGTGACGCCGGCGGCGAGGTTCAGCCCGCCGTCCCAGCGGCCGACGTGCGCATGCATGTCGAACAGGCCCGGCAGCAGCACCTTGCCGTTCGCGTCGATCACGTGATCTGCGGCGGCGGTTTTTTTCGATGCCGGCGTGATGGAGACGATCTTCCCGTCCTTCACAAGCACATCGCTGGCGTTGCCCAGCGTCGCCTTCTCGCTGTCGAACACGCGCGCGTTGCGGATCAGCGTCGTGCCGGACAGCGGATGGCCCAGGCGCTTGGCCAGCTCGACCAGCGCCTCGCCTTCGGCCTGCTTCTGGCGGTTTTCCAGATCCGCCGCGACGGCCTCGCAACCGCTCTCGACCAGCTGCACGAAGCCCGGATAGATGTAGGCGAACAGGCGCGGGTTGGCGTCAGTGGTGGCCCAGACGAACGACGGCACCAAGCCCACGCCCGTCATCGCGACCAGTTGCACGTCGCGCGTCTTGTCGCCGCATTGCACCTGCGTCTGGGTGACCTTGCGCTGGGTCAGCGTGCCGCTCGGGATCAGCGGCAGCTTGCCGTCGGGGCGCTTGGACAGCGCGTTGAACGCGACCGAGAAACCGGCCGGCGAACCGCCCAGCGGCTGGTACAGCGCGGTGCCCTGCACCGCCTGCTTGCCTTCGTCGGACGTGGACTTCCACTGCGCCTGGTCGCCATTGCGCGAGAAACTCTCGTCGATCTTCGCGCCGAACGTGGACGTGCCCTGCACCTTGTAGGTCTTGTAGGTCCCGTCGGGCGCGAGGGTGTATTCCTCCTTCAGCTCCGGACCGCGCCCGTTGTCCTTGAAGATGAAATCGACCCGGGTCGTGCCATCGTCGCCCTGCGTGACGACCTGCTGCCCCGCCTGCTTGCCGCCATCGACCAGCGCGACGTAGCGCAGCGTTTCGGCGGCCAGCGCGTGCGGCGCCGCACCGAACAGGCCAAGGGCGAGGGTTCCGGCCAGCGCGATGCGGGTCTTCGCGCGCGTTCTTGAGATCTGCATGTCCATCCCTGCCCCATCGGTTGTGCGGACCGGCGGTCCGACTGTTCCGGGAGTGTAGCCAGCCTGTGCCGGTGCGGGCCGTTCATTCCCCCATGCCTTTCGTCATGGGTCCGTCCGGAGGCCTTCGGGTAGGCTTCGGGCTCCCTTTGACGAGGTTTCCGTCCAATGAAGCACCCTCTCGCGCTGGCGCTGGCCGTGGCAATCGCCGCGACCGCCCCCACTTACGCCAAGACCCCCAAACAAGGTACCGCCGTGAGTGCGCAAGCCGACGCCGCCAAAGGCGCGAACCCCTTCTTCGCCGACAGCCCGCTGCCGCTGCATTACCCGCAGTTCGACAAGATCAAGGACGCCGACTTCGCGCCCGCCTTCGATGCCGGCATGGCCGAACAACTGAAGGAAATGGACGCGATCGCGAACAACCCGGAGAAGCCGACCTTCGAGAACACCATCATCGCGATGGAGAACTCCGGCCGCACGCTGGGCCGCGCGACGACCGTCTTCTTCAACCTGGTCGGTACCGACACCAACCCGACGCGCGAGAAGCTCCAGGGCGATTACGCGCCGAAGTTCGCCGCGCACCGCGACGCCATCAACCTCAACGGCAAGCTGTTCGCCCGCGTGAAGGCGCTGTACGACACGCGCGACTCGCTGGGCCTGGACGCGCAGGGCGTGCGCCTGGTCGAGCGCTACTACACCGATTTCGTCCGCTCCGGCGCCAACCTGTCGGACGCCGACAAGGCCAAGCTGAAGGAAATGAACGCGCAGCTGGCCGCGCTGGGCACCAAGTTCAGCCAGAACGTGCTGGCCGAAGTGAACGCCTCGGCGATCACGGTCGATACGAAGGAAGAACTCGACGGCCTGTCCGACGAGCAGATCGCCGCCGCCGCCGAAGCCGCCAAGGCGCGCAACCTGCCGGGCAAGTACGTCATCGCGCTGCTCAACACCACCGGCCAGCCGCCGGAAGCGCAGCTCACCAATCGCGCCCTGCGCGAGCGCCTGCACAAGGCCTCCGTCGCCCGCGGCAGCCGCGGCAACGAGTTCGACAACACCGGCATCGTTTCCCAGGTGACCAAGCTGCGCGCCGACCGCGCCAAGCTGATGGGCTACCCGAACTACGCCGCCTACGTGCTGGAAGACGAGACCGCCAAGACGCCGCAGGCCGTCAACGCGATGCTCGGCCAGCTCGCACCGCCGGCCGTGGCCAACGCCAAGCGCGAAGCCGCCGACCTGCAGGCGATGATCGACGCCGAGCAGAAGGCCAAGGGCCAGCCGACGTTCAAGCTCGAGCCGTGGGACTGGTCCTTCTACAGCGAGAAGGTGCGCGCGGCGAAGTACAGCTTCGACGAATCGCAGCTCAAGCCGTACTTCGAGATGAAGAACGTGCTGGAAAACGGCGTGTTCTACGCCGCCGGCCAGCTGTACGGGCTGAAGTTCAAGGAGCGCACCGACCTTCCGAAGTACCGCGAAGACACCTTCGTGTACGACGTGTTCAACGAGGACGGCTCGCAGCTGGCGATCTTCATCTTCGACCCGTACGCGCGCGCGTCCAAGCGTGGCGGTGCGTGGATGAACTCCTACGTCGACCAGTCCGACCTGTCGGGCTTCAAGCCGGTCGTCGCCAACCACCTCAACATCCCCAAGCCCAGCGAAGGCAAGCCGACGCTGCTGACGTGGGATGAGGTGACCACCGCGTTCCACGAATTCGGCCACGCGCTGCACGGCATGTTCTCGAACGTGAAGTACCCGTACTTCAGCGGCACCAGCGTCCCGCGCGACTTCGTCGAGTACCCCTCGCAGGTCAACGAGATGTGGGCCGACTGGCCGGCGATCCTGGCCAACTACGCCAAGCACTACCAGACCGGCGCGCCGATGCCGAAGGAATTGCTGGACAAGGTCATCGCCGCCTCGAAGTTCAACCAGGGCTTCGCGACGACCGAGTACCTGGGTGCGGCGATGCTCGACCAGAACTGGCACCAGGCGACCGATGCGCAGCTGCCGGCAGCCAGCGGCGTGATGGCCTTCGAAGCCAACGCGCTGAAGAAGGATGGCGTGGACTTCTACGCGGTGCCGCCGCGTTACAAGACGCCGTACTTCAGCCACATCATGGGCGGCTACGCGGCCGGCTACTACGCCTACATCTGGTCGGAAGTGCTGGACGCCAACTCGGTGCAGTGGTTCAAGCAGAACGGCGGCCTGACCCGCAAGAACGGCGACCACTTCCGCGAAACGCTGCTGTCGCAGGGCGGCAGCACCGATGCGCTGCAGCTGTTCCGCAACTTCGCCGGCCACGATCCGCAGATCGAGCCGCTGCTGGAGAAGCGTGGCCTGACCACCGCGCCGGCCGCGAAGGCGACGGGCAAGGCGTCGAAGAAGTAAGCGACACGTTGTTCGCGTAACGAAAAGCCGCCCGGCAAACCGGGCGGCTTTTTTGTTGCCTCGCGTCCGGCGGGAACCGGAAACGTGACGCGCGGACCTCAGGCGTTCTTCGGACGGATCGCCACCGCGGCCGCATCGGTGAAGACGACCTTGAGCAGCTCGCCCACCTTCACCTGGCCGAGCTTGGCCTGATGCTCCGGCTCGCGCACGTCCAGCTTCACGGCGCGGCCTTCCGGACCGCGTACGGTCAGCGTGTTGTGGGCCGTATCGACCGCGATCACCGTCGCGACGATGGTCACCACGTCGGTCGCGGCGACGCCCGGCTTGTGGCCACGCTTGGCGACGGCGCCATCTTCCTTGCGATAGGCGCCCGGCTCGTCGGAACCGGCGGGCTCCAGCGACACGGTCACCGCTTCCAGGTAATCGACTTCCAGCGAATCGCCGACGTGGATCTTGTTGAAGTTGCGCACCTCGTCGCCCGCGTGCAACTGCGTGCGGTTGCCGTCGGGACCTTCGACGGTGAGCTCGCGCGAGGCCTGATCGAGCGCGACGATCTTGCCGCTCACGGTGATGATCCCGCCGACGGTTTCGGCGGTCGGGGTCGTCGGCTGGGCGCTGCAGCCGGCCAGCAGCAGCAAGGACAAAGATGCGATGGAGGTGAGGCGCTTCATGGTGTCTCCTTTGGATGGTGCGTTGCGTGGGGTGTGTGGGAGAAATCTGCAGGGAAAAGCCGCACAAAGAATTCGCGCGAAGATCCGGGCCAAAGGCCGCGGATCGTTCAACGCGCGATGCTGAAGGCCATGCTCGCGATCGAAACCAGGCCGACCAGCCACAACGCGACGGCCGTGGCGAGCGCGGAAGAGAACAGCGACGCGGCCGATCCGTGCGCCATTTGTTGCGCGACCAGCCCTTCGCGCTCGGCGCGTAACGCAGCCATGAAACGCAGGTGCTGGGCGATGCCGAGCATCAGCATCAGTAGGCCCAGCGCCACCAGCGCCACGCCGAAGTCGCGCGGCGCGCGGCCGTCGGCGAACGCGCGGGCGAACGTGAGCCGGTGGAAGACCTGGAAAATCGTGAAACCGAAACTGATCAGCGACAGCGATGTGCGGATCGCTGCCATCAGCGTGCGATCGGCCGCCATCCGTGTGCGTTCGAACGCCATACCGGTGCGACGTGCGGCGAGTTCGACCGACGCGTCGGCGAAGCGCTCGGCAAGGTGAGCGCTTTCGCGGTTCATCGCGACGCCGCCGCGATGGCAGGAATGCGCGAACGTTCGCTGAGCGGCCCGCAGGCCGATGGGTGGATCAACAAATGCATGGGGCGTCCTGCGGTCTGATGACTGCGGACCGTGCCGCCTCGACGTCGCGCTTTGCAGTGCATCGAGGGACCTGACGCCCGCAGCGGATCGATTAAAACAACCGCCAGATGCGCCTTCCATCAGACGAAGTCGCAAACGACGACGCGGCCGGAAGGCCGCGTCGCGTCAAGCGTCACAACCGCAACTTGCCGTTGCGGGAAGCGCGTTACCGCTCGCGCAGGCGATTCACATCGAGAAAAATCTCACGCGCGAGCACGCCCTGGTCGGGCTGGTCGATGAAGAAGCCCTGCACGCCCAGGCCGTACAGCTGCAACGCCTCGGCCACGACCGACTGCGGCACACCGCCCGGTGTCTGCGCGAGGTAGGTTTCCTCCGCACGCAGCGTATACGGATGCACCTGCAGCCCCGCCTTCAGTGCCCACGCGAGCATCGGATGCACGATTCCCGTGCCCTGTCCGGCGAGTTCCGCCTTCCCGTCGCCATTGGCATCCACGGGCGTAGCCAGCGTCGTGCGCGGCAGCAGGCTGCCCTTCCACGGGCCGACGCCGCTGGCGTAGTTCGCGCGCATCCACGCCAGCGCGGGCTCGGTCGCGAACGCACCGTAACGCGTGTTCGCATTGAAGCCGCCCGCCGCCTGCACCAGGCCGCCATAGGTCACGTCGAGGTTCGCGCCGTGCGCGAGGTTGTACGCCACGTCGTAAGGCGTGGCGCCGTGGAAATCGTCGTACAGCTGCACCAGCGGCAGGTCGATGCCCGCGGCCGGCATGAGCGATTTCTTCAGTTCGATCAGGTTCTCGAACTCGAAGCTCTGGATGTAGATGCGGCGCGGATCGGTGAAGCCTTCGGCCACCAGCGTTTCGACCAGCTTCGCGCCGAGGGAGGTGGCGATCGGCCTGCCATCCAGACGGCGGCCTTCGCGCGCGAAATACGTCGGATGCTTGGTTTCCGGATAGATGCCGACCTGCCGCCCGTTGCGGCTTTCGCGCTTCACCAGCGCGATCACCTCGGCCAGCGTCGGGATCGTATACAGCCCGTCGAAGCGCGTGTTGTTCGGGCGGATCGCGGGAATGCGTTCCTTCGCGCGCAGCGTCTTGAGCTCGGCGAGCGTGAAATCCTCGGTGAACCAGCCGGTCATCGCGATGCCGTCGATGGTCTTGGTCGTGCGGCGGTTCGCGAACTCCGGATGCGAGGCGACATCGGTCGTGCCCGAGATCTCGTTCTCGTGACGGGCCACGAGTACGCCATCCTTCGTCGCGACCAGGTCGGGCTCGATGAAATCCGCGCCCTGGCGGATCGCGAGGCGGTACGACTCCAGCGTGTGTTCGGGCCGGTAGCCGCTGGCGCCGCGATGGCCGATGACGATCAGGCCCTGGCGGCCGGGCGGATCGGAAGGACGGTGGCGGTCGGCGGAATGCATCGCCGCATCATCGGCGAAAGCGGCGGGCGTGGCGATGCCGAACGCGATCAGCGTCGCGGCGGCGAAGCGGAACAACCGGCGGGTGAGGACGTGCATGGGCTCGCTCCTTGCGGACGGGGGACGCCGGCTCCCCCGTGCAGCCGGCCGCGCCATCCTCGCGGCCGAACATTGCGGCGCGTTGACCGTAACGCGTCAGCCGCCCAGGCGCTCCATCAGGCCGCGCGCGTCGAACGGGGCGCGCACTTTCGCGTCGTTGTCGAAATAGCAGTAGACATCGCGCGGCTGGCGCTCCGGTCGCGCGCGCGCGATGCGCGGCACGTCGTTGGGAACGCCGCCCGCGCGCCAGGTACGGATGCGGCGTGCCCAGTCGTCCAGCGCCTTCTCGCCGTAACCGCTCGCGTACAGTTCCTCGTCGCCGTGCAACCGCAGGTAGAGGAAATCGGCGGTGACGTCGCCGACGAACGGGAATCGCCGCGCGGCATCGGCCACGACCAGAGCGACGTTGAATTCGCGCAGCAGGTCGGTGAATTCGGGCACGAGAAAACTGTCGTGGCGGATTTCCATCGCATGGCGCAGCGGGTGTTCGCCTTTCGCGCTCAGCACGCTGCGCCCTTTCATCAGTTTCACGTCGCGGTGGCGCGCGAGTTTCTCCGCCTGCTTCGTGTCGGTCGGCAGCCGTTCGAAGAATGCGCGCAGGCGCTGCGCATCGAAACGGAAATTCGGCGGCAGCTGCCACAGGATCGGCCCCAGCTTCGGCCCCAGCGCCAGCACGCCCTGCGCGAAGAACGAGCCCAGCGGCTTGTCGATGTCGTTCAATCGCTTCAGGTGCGTCAGGAAGCGGCTTCCCTTCACCGCGAAGACGAATTCCTCGGGCGTTTCGTCGCGCCAGAGCCGGAAACTCTCAGGCCGCTGCAGCGAATAGAACGTGCCGTTGATCTCGATGCTGTGGAAGCAATGCGAGGCGTACTCCAGCTCGCGCTTCTGCGTGAGCCCCTGCGGATAGAACACGCCGCGCCACGGCGCATAACGCCAGCCGGAAATGCCGATGTGCACCCTGCCCCGCTGCCGCGTCATCGCCGCGCCCTCGAACGACGCAGCAGCGAGAGATCGGCGACGAACTGCGCGTAAGCGGCATGACGCGCCTCGTCGCCGCGCTGGCGCAGCACGAAGGAGGGATGCACCGTCGCCAGCACGCGGGTTCCGTCGGCGAGCGATTGCCAGCGGCCCCGTTCGGCCATCAGGCGGAACTTGCTGCCCAGCACCGAACGCGCGGCGATCGCGCCAAGGCAGACGATGGTGTCGGGCTTCACCGCGGCGAGTTCGCGCTCCAGCCAGATGCGGCAGGCGGCGCGTTCGGATGCGTCCGGACTGCGGTGCAGCCGCACCTTGCCGCGACGTTCGAACTTGAAATGCTTCACCGCGTTGGTGACGTAGAAGGTTGCGCGATCCAGGCCGAGTTCGGCAAGCGCGCGGTCGAACAGCTTGCCGGCCGGACCGACGAAGGGATGACCGCTCAGGTCTTCGGCATCGCCGGGCTGCTCGCCGATGAAGAGCACCCGCGCATCGTCGGGACCTTCGCCAAAGACGGTCTGCGTGGCAGGCTTCCACAGCGGGCAGCGCTTGCATCCGTGCGCGGCTTCGCGCATCGCTTCGAGGCTGTCGTCGGCGGGCTCGGGCGCATCGCCCTCGCGCACCGCTGCGCGCTTGCGCACGCGCTTGGTGGGTTTCGCGGGCGGCGATTTGCGGGTGGCCAATGCGCGGGGTCCGTGCGGCGATGGCCCATCTTCCTGCGCGCGCGGTCAAGAAGGGCTGAAGAGCTGAATGGTCTTGTGCCTTTGTGCACCGGCGCCTGTAGCCCGGGTAAGCAACGCGCACCCGGGACGCGTCACGCGTCGATTCCCGGGGGCGCTTCGCTTACCCGGGCTACGACGGCAACGCTCAATGCGTCGTACGAACCACCGGCGCCAACGACGGCAACGACATCGGCGGCGTGAAGCCGGCGATCGAACGCTCCGGCTCCCGCAACAGCGTGCGTCGCACCTTCGCCTCTTCGTCGTGCGGAAGATCGACCAGCAGGTTCACCTCGCCCGACACCAGCGTCCCCAGTGGCACGCCATCGCGATACAACACGCGCGAGCCCGCCAGTCGCGGCACCTTGTCGCCGCTGACGATGGTGCCGACTAGGTTCAGCGGATCGACCGCCGACACGCACACCATCGCGCCATCGGGCGGTCGCTGGCGCATCTGCCGCATCAGCCCGATCGCCTCGGGCAGCGCGAACTGCTCGCCCGACAGGCCGGAAATGAAACGTCCACCGCGGATCTCGCCGCGCGCTTCCAGGCGATGGTAGACACGCACCAGCTCGCGCCACGGCGGCAGCCATTGCGCCTCGCGTTCGAGCAGACGCCAGCACACCACGCCATAACGACGCAGCAGCGTGCGCGCGACATGTTCGACGTCTTCGGCCGTATGCGCCTTGGGCTCAGCGCTGCGGCGGATCAGCGCCCAGCGGCCGGCATCCTCGATGCCGAACATCGCCACACGACGACGACGCGATGCATTCGTCGCGCTCGGCCGCTTCGATGCGGGCACCAGCAACGCACGAAGGCCGGCGTAGCTGTCGCAATGAATGCGCCCGCGCGCGACCAGTTCGGCCAGCGCGTCTTCCAGTTCGGTGCGCAGCAGGTGCGCGCCGCCGACGAGTTCGTCGAAGAACGATGCGCCATGCTCGCCGAGGTAATCGACGACCTTCTGCGCACGCGAGGACAGCGCTTCGTCCGCGGCGGGCGGCGGCGCGAGTCGCGTCCACACGGCGGCATCGCGACGCGGCAGGAGCACCACCGGCGTGGCGCGTACGGGCGTGCTGCCCTTGGCGGCGCCGGTGTCGGCGGGACCAGCGCGCAGGCGCGTCCACAGCGTGCGGCCGGCGGTGCACAGATCGTCGAGCCAGGAGATGGAGTAATCGTTGATGCGCGCCGGCAGCAGCTCGCTTTCCCATGCCGCCGCGGGCGCTTCGAAACCTTCCAGTTGCGACACGACACCGGCGAGCGCTTCCGGCCCGTTGACGCGCGCCCCGGGCGCGACGCGCTGCCAGTCGAAGAGGAAACGCATGAAGTCGCGCGGCGCGACGGGTTCGATCTCGCGACGCAGGCGTTTGAGCGTGTAACGGTGGATGCGCGCCAGCAGATGCCTTTCGCACCATTCGTCCACGGCGATGCCAGGAGTAAAACGTCCCTGCATCACATAACCTTCGTTCTGCAGGCGCAGCAACGCCAGTTCGGTATCGCTGCGCGCCAGCGAAAGATCGTCGGCGATCACCTGCGACGGCGTGGGCCCAAGGCCCGTCAGGCGCGAGCGCAGCAACTCGACGAGCGCGTCCTCGCGATCCCATGGCTGCGAGGCGTATTCGGCAGGCGCTTCGATCGACGGATACATCGCGACCTCGACGAAGATCGCCTGCAACTGCGGCAGGCGTTCGGCCGCGACCCACAATCCGTTGCCGTCGGTGCCGCGGTGGTTGACGGGTTTGTCGAGTACCGGCGGGGCCAGTTTCGTCGCGCGATGCGCTTTGACCAAGCGCTGCAACCAGTCGGCCCAGCCGTTCTCGCGCACTTCGCGCTCGGTGACGACGCCCAGGCCCATCAGGGCCTCGTGCATCTCGTCGGCATTGCGCACCTGCGGCCAGCATTCCTCGCGGACGGCGTCGATGGCGTCGGCGTCGAGGCGACCGAGGTCGTCCGCACTGCCCGCATCGGTGTAGCGGCGCGTCTGCACGGCCTGCGTGCGGCGTTCTTCCAGTGGCGCGTCATCGAGGAACGCGTATGGACGCGCGTTGAGGATTTCCGCCGCGAACGGAGACGGCGCGCTCAGATCGCGCGCGACGACCTGCACTTCGCCGGCTTCCATCGCGCGCAGCACGTCGAGCCAGCCGTCGATGTCCATCGCCTCGTGCAGGCAGTCGTGCAGCGTCTGCGCGACCAGCGGATGGTCGGGCACTTCGCGCTCGCCGACGAGGTTTTCCGCGCATGCGACCTGGTCGGGGAACACGGTTGCGAGCAGGTCCTCGGACTTCATGCGCTGCAACTGCGGTGGCACTTTCTTTCCGCCGACGAAACGCGGCAACGCCAGGGCGGTCGTCGCGACCCAGCGCCAGCGCACGCCGAAGAGCGGCGCGTCGAGTAGCGCCTGCACGAGCACGTGTTCGGCCGATGCCGAATGCAGGTAACTGGCCACTTCGATCAGCGGGAAGCTGTGGCTGGTCGAGAGCGAGAGGATGATCGCGTCCTCGGTCGCCGCGGCCTGCAGTTCGAAATTGAACTTGCGGCAGAAGCGCTTGCGCAGCGCCAGGCCCCAGGCGCGGTTGATGCGGCTGCCGTAGGGCGTGTGGATGATGAGCTGCGTGCCACCGGATTCGTCGAAGAAACGCTCCAGCACGAGCGTGTTCTGCGTGGGCATCGCGCCCAGTGTGGCGGCGGTGCTGCCGAGGTATTCGATGATCTGGCGCGCGGCTTCCTCGGACAGCTGCACGTCTTCGGTCAGGTAGCGGAAGGCCTCGGTGGATTCGATGTGGGCGGCAAGGCGGGCGTCGTCGGGGGCGTTCGCAGTGGCCGTGCCGGCCGCATCATTGCCCTGCTCGTCCCGCCCCTCACCCCACCCCTTCTCCCGATGGGAGAGGGGCTCAACTGCAGGCGTGAGGCGCGCGACGACATCCTCGCGCAGGCGCGACACCGCGACCGACAATTCATCCGTCCGCCCGGGCGCTTCGCCCAGCCAGAACGGAATGCTCGGCGGCTGGCCCTGCGCGTCTTCCACGCGCACCTTGCCGGGCTCCACGCGCAGGATGCGGTAGCTCGCATTGCCCAGCTGGAAGATGTCGCCGGCCATGCTTTCGACGGCGAAATCCTCGTTGACCGTGCCGATGAACACCGACTCGGGTTCCATCACCACCGAGTAGTCGCCGGTGTCGGGAATCGTACCGCCCGACATCAGCGCGGTGGTGCGCCCGCCCTGGCGGCCGCGCACGACGCGGTTCACCGCATCGCGATGCAGGTAGCCGGCGCGGATGCCGCGGCGCGTGGTGAAGCCGTCGGCCAGCATGCGCACGATCGCGTTGAAATCCTCGCGTTTGAGCTTCGCGTACGGCCACGCGCGGCGCACCCAGTCGAACAGCGCGTCCTCGCTCCATTCCTGGCAAGCGGCTTCGGCGACGATCTGCTGCGCCAGCACGTCCAGCGGCGCGTCGGGCATGATCAACGCATCGAGTTCGCCACGTCGCACGCCGTCGAGCAGCGCCGCGCATTCGACCAGTTCGTCGCGCGTCTGCGGGAACAGACGTCCCTTCGGCGTACCACCGACGTAGTGGCCGGAACGCCCGACGCGCTGCAGGAACGCGGCGATCGAGCGCGGCGAACCGAGCTGGCACACCAGGTCCACGTCGCCGATATCGATACCCAGTTCCAGCGACGCCGTCGCCACCAGCACGCGCAGTTCGCCGCGCTTGAGGCGTTGCTCGGCATCCAGGCGCAGTTCCTTCGACAGCGAACCGTGGTGCGCGGCCACCGCATCCTTGCCGAGCTTTTCGCCCAGATGGTGCGCGGCGCGCTCGGCCATGCGGCGCGTGTTGACGAACACCAGCGTGGTGCGGTGCTGTTCGACCAGTTCGCACACGCGCGTGTAGACCTGCTCCCACTGGTCCGACGACATCACCGCGCTGAGCGGTGTCGGCGGCAGTTCGAGCGCGAGGTCGCGTTCGCGCGTGTAACCGATGTCGACGATCTCGCAGTCGGGCGTGCCGTCCGGCGCGACCGCCGCGGAACCGACCAGGAATCGCGCGACTTCCTCGATCGGCTTCTGCGTCGCGGACAACCCCACGCGCGTGAGGCGATGGCCGCATAGCGCTTCCATGCGTTCCAGCGAGAGCGCGAGATGGCTGCCGCGCTTGCTAGCGGCGACGGCGTGGATTTCGTCGACGATCACCGAGCGCACGGTGGAGAGCATCGCGCGGCCGGATTCTGATCCCAACAGCACGTAAAGCGATTCGGGCGTGGTGACCAGGATGTGCGGCGGCTTGCGGCGATTGGCCGCGCGTTCGGCCTGCGGCGTGTCGCCGGTGCGCACGGCGGTGCGGATTTCGACGTCCGGCAGGCCCATCGCCGCCAGTTCCTCGCGGATGCCGGCGAGCGGCGCTTCGAGGTTGATGCGGATGTCGTTGGACAACGCCTTCAGCGGGGAGATGTAGACGACGAAGGTTTCATCGGGAAGCTTCGCGGCTTCGTCGAACAGCGTGCCGTTGTTCACATACTCCAGGCCGCGGCGGACCAGCATGTCGATGGCCGTCATGAACGCCGTCAACGTCTTGCCCGAGCCCGTGGGCGCGGCGACGAGCGTGTCGCGGCCGCTGCGGATCGCCGGCCACGCCTGCACCTGCGCGGACGTGGGCGCGGGAAAGGCCTTGGCGAACCAGGCGGCGACGGCGGGATGGAAGGCACTGAGGGGCATGGCGTCGATGGTGCGGGAGGCTTGTCTCAGGTTGTGAGACGACGATGGGACAGGCGTTCAGCCAGGGTCCGCGCAGCGTGCCGTTCAGCCAGGTTGTCCCGCAGGACGGCCGCAGCAACGCGAGGACGGGGGTTGGGCTTGCACGCCTCGCCCATAAGATGGAGGCATGTCCGCCCTGCCCAACCCCACCGCCGAGTCCGCCGCCATGCTTCGGCGATGGCTGGCTCCGTTCCGGCGCGTGTTCGTGCTGACCGGCGCCGGCTGCAGCACGAATTCCGGCATCCCCGACTATCGCGATGCCGACGGCCAGTGGAAGCGCACGCCGCCGGTCACGTTCCAGGCCTTCACCGGGGATCCGCGCGTGAATGCCCGCTACTGGGCGCGCAGCTTCATCGGCTGGCCGCGCATCGACGACGCCCGGCCCAACGGCGTGCACCGCGCGCTGGCGGACTGGGAATCGCGCGACGGGGTTTCGATGCTGCTGACGCAGAACGTCGACGGGCTGCATCAACGCGCCGGCAGCCGGAATGTCGTCGATCTTCACGGCCGGCTCGATGGCGTGGTGTGCCTGCAGTGCCGTGCGCTGTCCTCACGCGCGGACCTGCAGAGGCGACTGGCGGCGGCCAATCCCGACTGGATGCACCTGGAGGCCACCACCGCGCCCGACGGCGATGCGGATCTCGACGGGCATGACTTCACGCTATTCACGGTGCCCGCCTGCGAGGGCTGCGGCGGAATGCTCAAGCCGGACGTGGTGTTCTTCGGCGAGAACGTGCCGCGCGATCGTGCGGTGCGTGCGGGCGAGGCGTTGAAGGCGTCGGACGCGATGCTCGTCGTGGGCTCTTCGCTGATGGTGTATTCGGGTTTCCGCTTCGCACGGATGGCACACGAGGCGGGCATCCCGCTGGCGATCCTCAATCGTGGGCGCACGCGGGCGGACGAGTTGGCTGCGGTGAAGATCGAAGATGAGGCCGGGGCGGTGTTGCAGGAGGCGTTGGCTTCGCCCTTGTAGCCCGGGTATTTGCAGCCCGGGTAAGCGGATCGCACCGCGCCTCGATGCAAGTCAGCATCGATAGCGATGAGCGCGCCGCAGCGCGTTGCGGTGGTGACGTGCGACTTCGCGCTTGCATCGATCGCCCCTGTAGCCCGGGTAAGCGAAGCGCACCCGGGGAACGGAGGGTGACGCGTCCCGGGTGCGCTTTGCTTACCCGGGCTACAAGCGACCACAAAGAAAAAGGCGCCTCGCGGCGCCTTTTTCATATCAGAAGCGGGAAACCCCTCAGGCCTCCTGCCCCCGCGCCAGCAGGCTCGCGCGCCGGCTGTACACCAGGTACACGATCACGCCCACCACGTTCCAGATCAGGAACCAGATCTGCGTGCGGTGCGGCAGGCTCCAGAACAGATACAGGCAGCCGAAGATCGCCAGCGGGCCGACCACCCACGCCATCGGCGTGCGGAACACGCGCGGACGGTTCGGGTCGCGCTTGCGCAGCACCAGCATGCACACCGACACCGCGA
>Ga0102589_1001430_pt1 | contig 32754 bp, 36 predicted proteins | sample AraplaMF_Col_mLB_FD_76858 | JGI IMG/M metagenome (GOLD analysis project Ga0102589, IMG submission 76858) | Arabidopsis root microbial communities from the University of North Carolina, USA - plate scrape MF_Col_mLB | ecosystem: Host-associated > Plants > Roots > Endosphere | place: USA...
CGCAGAAAAATAACTTACCACCTTAGAGCTGCACTGGGGAAATTAAGTATCTAGTGCCGTATAAACGACGTTACCGTAAAAGAAGCCATTGCATTTTGTGATGGGAATCTGGGTGGAACCACGGGTAAAAGCACGCTCGTCCCTATTTTAGGGATGAGTGTGCTTTTTATTATGAAATGGAGAGATGAAAAATGAAAGAACAAATGATTGAAATTAAATTTCCAGATGGTAGCGTGAAAGAATTTGTAAATGGAGTTACTTTAGAAGAAATTGCTGGATCCATTAGCAGTAGTTTGAAAAAAAAAGCAGTCGCGGGGAAAGTAAATGATGGATTATATGATTTACGCCGAAATATTGAAGAAAATGCGGAAGTGGAAATCATGACTATAGATTCAAATGAAGGGGTAGAAATTGCAAGACACTCCGCGGCACATATTTTAGCGCAAGCTGTAAAAAGATTGTATGGTGATATAAATCTTGGAGTAGGGCCTGTTATTGAAAATGGATTTTATTATGATATGGATCTTCCAAGTAGTGTAAACATAGAAGATTTACGGAAAATCGAAAAAGAAATGAAAAAGATCATAAATGAAAATATAAAGATAGAACGAGTTGAGGTTTCTCGAGAAGAAGCAGCTAAACTGTTTCAAGAAATGAACGACCGCTTGAAATTAGAACTTTTAGAAGCAATTCCTAGTGGGGAAAGTGTAACACTATATAAACAAGGTGAATTTGTAGATTTATGTAGAGGACCACATTTACCATCTACAGGTTATTTGAAAGCATTTCAATTAACTCACGTTTCCGGTGCATATTGGCGAGGTGATAGTAATAACCAAGTGCTTCAGCGCATATATGGTGTTGCATTCTCTTCTCAAAAAGAATTAGAAGAGTATTTACATTTCGTTGAAGAAGCAGCAAAAAGAAATCATCGTAAGTTAGGCAGTGAGCTTGAGTTATTTATGTTTTCTGAAGAGGCTCCAGGAATGCCGTTTTATTTACCGAAAGGACAAATGATTCGTAATGAATTGGAAGCATTTTTAAGAGAAATTCAAAAAGAGTACAATTATCAAGAAGTACGCACTCCGTTCATGATGAACCAAGAAGTATGGGAGAGATCAGGGCACTGGGGACATTATAAAGATAATATGTATTTCTCTGAAGTAGATAATAAAAGTTTTGCATTAAAACCGATGAACTGTCCAGGGCACATGCTTATGTTTAAAAATAAATTGCATTCTTATCGTGAATTACCGATTCGCATGTGTGAATTTGGTCAAGTACATCGTCATGAATTTAGTGGTGCGTTAAACGGATTATTAAGAGTACGTACTTTCTGCCAAGATGATGCACATTTATTTGTAACTCCAAAACAAATTGAAGATGAAATTAAATCAGTAATGGCGCAAATTGATTACGTATATAAAACTTTTGGATTCGAGTATGAAGTAGAGCTTTCTACTCGTCCAGAAGATTCAATGGGTGATGATAAATTATGGGAGCAAGCAGAAGCGGCATTAGAAAATGTATTACAATCGCTAAATTATAAATATAGACTAAATGAAGGTGACGGTGCATTTTACGGGCCGAAAATTGATTTTCATATTAAAGATGCTTTAAATAGAAGTCACCAGTGCGGAACAATCCAGCTTGATTTCCAAATGCCAGAGAAATTTGATTTAAATTATATAGATGAAAATAATGAAAAGAAAAGACCAGTTGTTATTCACAGGGCAGTTTTAGGGTCATTAGATCGCTTCTTAGCAATATTAATTGAGCACTTTGGAGGTGCGTTCCCGGCATGGGTGGCACCAGTTCAAGTGAAAGTAATTCCAGTTTCAAATGCAGTACATGAACAATATGCCAATGAGATTGCACATAAATTAGCACAAGCTGGAGTTCGTGTTGAACAAGATGCACGAGATGAAAAATTAGGATATAAAATAAGAGAAGCACAAATGCAAAAAGTACCGTATGTTCTTGTTATTGGGGATAAGGAAATGGAAAACGGAGCTGTAAATGTACGTAAATATGGGGAAGAGAAGTCAGAAGTTATTGCGCTAGATGTATTTGTGGCAAGTATTGAAGAAGAGATAAAGAATAGAAAATATTGATTGTAAAGAAAACACACTATTAGAAATTAGTGTGTTTTCTTTTTTATCTTACAAAAATGTAAGGTAAATGTAAGCGAAATCGAGGGAACGAGTTGTAGAAAAATGAGAATATGAAGTAGGAAAAAGGTTCATGTTACAGGTGTAACTCTTCTTAAATGAATAATTAAAAAATTTTTAAGGATTCACATGACAAAATAATAAGAAATATGTGAGAAATTAATTTTATACAAAAGGGATGGAGTGAAAGAGATGTCAACAAATGTAGTTACTGTAGAAAGTGTAGAAAAAACGTATGGGAAAAGAAATGAGAATCAGTCAAAAGCATTAAGGGGTGTATCGTTAAGTATTAAAGAAGGAGAATTTGTCGGAATCATGGGGCCTTCTGGATCTGGAAAAACGACTTTACTTAATGTGATAAGTACACTTGACCAAGCGACAGGTGGTAGTGTGACGATAGCTGGTACAAATATTACTTCTATGAAGGGCAATGCGTTATCTGATTTTCGCTCTCAAAAATTAGGTTTCATTTTTCAAGATTTTAATCTTCTAGAAAACTTATCAATTTATGAAAATATAGCTTTACCACTTTCTTTGCAAGGCGTACCGTCAAGTGAGATTACTGGAAAGGTAAATGACGTTGCGAAGAAATTAGGCATCACCGAAATTTTAACAAAATATCCGACGGCTGTTTCTGGAGGACAAAAGCAAAGAACAGCGGCGGCCAGAGCTTTAGTACATAATCCAGCAATTGTATTAGCAGATGAACCGACAGGTGCGCTTGATAGTAAAAACGCAAAAAGTTTATTAGAAGCGATGCAAGATTTACATGAAAATCACAATGTAAGTATTTTGATGGTTACACATGATGCATTTAGTGCAAGTTATTGTGAGCGTATTTTATTTATTCAAGATGGTCTTCTTTATAAAGAATTAAATCGTCAAGGCACTAGAGAGAATTTCTATCAAGATATTTTAGGTGTGCTCGCTCATATGGGCTCAGCTGCTGAGTCTAAGTAGGGGGCGAAACTATGTTATTTAAATTATCACGTCATAGTATGAAAAAGATGTTAAAAGATTATATGGTTTTACTTATTGGTCTCGTTATTAGCATTAGTATTTTTTACATGTTCCAAACGATGGCGATGAATAGTGAATTTACGAAGGATAATAGTCTTATTAGTAGTATTAGACTCGTATTCTGGGTAGGTGCAATACTATTATCTTTCATTACTGTATTTTATATTATATATGCCAACTCTTTCTTACTCACATTAAGAAGAAAAGAACTCGGTATGTACATGATGCTTGGTGCAAAAAAGAAAAAAGTAGCACAGTTATTATTTATTGAAACATTCGGTATGGGGATTGTCAGTATTATTATCGGTATTTTAGTAGGGATGTTACTTGCAAGTGTAGCAGGAAACTTTTTAATGAATGGAATGGAAATTTCAGCAAAAGGTAGTTATGCATCTGTATACACACCAGCAATTTTAGTTACAGCTATTTTCTTCTTAATACTATTTTTCATTACTGGCTTAATGAACAGTGTCCGATTGTTACGTAAAACTGAACTAGAGTTAATTCGTGAAGATGAAACACTAGATGAAGTGAAGAAAAGTAAAACTCGCATTATAATAATGACAGTACTTGGTGTATTACTAGTAAGTACAGGGTACTATTTTATGATCAATGTAAAAATATATGCTGAATTAGGTTTTATTATAGCAACCATCGTTACAACACTTGGAACATATTTTATCTTTAGTTCATTACTCCCATTTTTTGTGATGAAAATTAAGGGGAATAAAAAACGAAATGAAACGGGCTTAAATAGTTTTACATATGCACAGCTACGCTTTCGAGTAAATAGTTTATCGAGAGTATTAGGCACTGTAGCGATGTTAATTGCATTAGGAGCAGGTGCGATGACGGCAGGTATGGCTTTCCAAAAAAATGTAGGTATTATGACAGACCTTTCTCGTGTATATGATGTCGTAATTCATGATCCAAATGATCAAGATAAAGCTGCCTTAAAAGAAATGGAAATTGTTGAAGAAAGCAAGTACAAGTATAAAGTAGATGGGGAAGCGGTTTATTACTTACGTAATGATTTAACAGCGAAACCACCACTAATTTCCGAACGCTTTGATACGAAAACTTTAAAAGAGCCTGCGCGTAAACGGGTGGCTGAACCTTTAACTGAACCTATATATTCTGCTTTGGAAGCTCCTGAAGTAGCAAAATTTCCTCGTATGCCAAAAGATTGGGAAGATGCGATTGTAAGAGAGATACAAATTACACATAATCAATTCAACGGAAAACCTGTAAGAATTGCAGATGAAGCGCATTATAAAGGAATTCAAGGAACAGAACACACTGTAACATTAGCAAAAGTAGATGATATGAAAAAGTATAAACCGTTGTTGATTGAAATAGATAAGAGACAAAAAGAACAAATTGAAAAAACAACAGGTACAAAAGTAGACATATTTACAAAAATGACAATTTATCAGTTAACGAGCAGTTTCATGAGCGGAACAATGTTTATGGGATTTTTCCTCGGAATTGCCTTTTTAGCAATGATGGCGAGTTCCCTTATGTTCAAAATATTAACAGGTGCTTCTCGCGACGTACGCCGTTATGAAATGTTACGAAAAATTGGTGTGAGACGCAGTATGTTAACGAAAAGTATATATAAAGAAATTTCATATTTATTTATCTTCCCAGCGATCATTGGCATTTCCCACGTATTAGTAGGGCTTAACTTATTCAGCTTTATATTAGTTGACCCGTTTGTGAAAGTGTGGGTGCCAATAGGAATCTTCTTAGTCATTTATTTCATGTATTACTGGATAACTGTTCAACTTTATAAAGGTATGGTAATGCCGAAAGAAGAGGTAGCTAAATAGTTTATGAAAAGAGTCCTTGTGTTGAGAATAAGGGCTCTTTTTTTATGTTTTTTATTAAGAAGGAAAAGATTGGATAATGGTCGAAAAATATAATGTAACTTCCAAGAAATGACTAAAACAATACTATTTTGTCGAGAGAAAGGATACGAAGTATGAAAGAAATGCTACAGTTATTTCGCAACAAAGTGTATGCACGTTTTTTTCTAGCAAATATTTTAGAGCGACTCGGTTCTATGATTGCTGGAATTTCTTTAATGTTTTATTTGCTAGATCAATACGGAAAACAACCAGTTTACGCAACGATGACACAAATTATGATTGCATTACCTGCATGAATCTTTTTTCTATTAGTAGGGACAGTAGTGAATCGTTTTGATAGACAACGTATATGTACAGTAAGTAACATATGTTGTTCGCTCTGTAATATTGGAATCCTAATTTCGCTTTATTACGGGATGATTATACTTGTCTTTATATTTTTATTTTTGGAAAATGCATGTATACAATTTTTCTCTCCATTAGAACAATCGATGATACAGGGAGTAGTTGAATCAGACCAATACGGTGCAGCAGCGGGTATTAATCAAATGGTAAATAGTTTGTATGCTTTGTTTGGTGTAGGAATTGCAACGATGGTGTACTGGACTTTTGGAATTTATCGTGTTTGGTTGATTATTTTTGTTACGTGTTTATTCCAAGCTATTTTACTAAGTGGGAAAAAGCGAATTCAAGGTATGGTTGAAGAGGTTTGTTTTTTCTGAATATTCTTTTTTAAAGGGGTAATAGTTATGTTGATGCGAACTGCTAAGTGGTGTGGGATTACTTGTTTACAATTATTCGCTGCAATTCTATGTATAATCTGTTTAGGTGCGCTCCCTCGATTATTTAAGGGATTACAAATTGATTTAATTGGTTTTTGGAACACGATTGTGTTTATTGGAGGAAAGTTACTCCAACCTTGGGAAATTACATATGGATTTCGAGATTCGAGGAAATTATTTCCGCAAATATGGATTCATTATTTAGAGACAATGTTTGTATTTATTTCGGCATTTTTACTGTCATTACTTATTGCGTATGTCCTCGTTGTGTGGGTATTACAACGGTCTCAATCAAAGCAACGAATGTGGAATGGGATTTTTGTTGTACTTGAAAGCATCCCAGATATTTTAATAATTTTATTATCGCAACTTCTAGTCGTAATAATCTTTCAAAAGACAGGCTTTATGCCAGTAAAACTAGCGGGGATTGGGGAGGAAAGGGCTCGCCTATTGCCAATAATATGTCTAACTTTGCCTACAACACTATTATTTATTAAGCTACTACTATTACGTTTCAGAGAAGAATTAGAGAAAGATTATAGTATATTTGCTAAAAGTAAAGGGCTTAGTTTACGACATATTTTAACAAATCATATTTCAAGAAATGTTTTGTTAACAACAATCTATTATGCAAAAACAAATATTTTATTTATGTTATCAAATTTATATATTATTGAATGGATATTTAATACGTACGGTATGTTTGTTTTTGTAAAAGAAAATTCGAAATTAGAAATATTTACAGTAAGTTTAATTATATTATACGTACCGCTTTTTATACTATTTCGTTTATTACATACGTTTTTACAAAATGTAATAAAGGAGCGTGTTTAGCATGTGGCAAGTTGTAAAAAGAGATGTGAGATTTTGGTTTGGTGTTACTTTTTTAAGCGTACTTATGATTGTTAGTATTGGAAATACTTTATTTTTCGATGGGAATATCCGTGAACTTACGATGATGTATAACGAAAAAGGAGAACTAGAGGCTGCTCCATTTTCACCGTCGAATAAATTTTGGTTCGGTAGTGATGAGAAAGGACGCGATCTTTTCCAGCTAATAATAGAAGGAGCGAAATGGACAGTTGGTGCGAGCGTAATTATAGCGATTCTACGAGTTATAGTTGGAGGAGGTATTGGTTTGCTTCTTGGTATGTATAGCAAACGTTCTTTTCCAGTTATAGCATCTTTTTTTGATCCGTTCAGCATTGTACCTATGGTTATGATTTCTTTTTTTGTGTTAAAGGAAGTTTTAGTGTTTGAAAATGGGACAGTACCAGAGCCGTTTCATTTAAGGGTAATATTTCAAATGGTTATCCTTATATGTTTAGCGGTACCAACAATTATGTTATATACAGCGCAGGAAGTCCGTCGGATAAAAAGAGAAGAATTTATGATGGCAGCAACTGTGCTTGGGGGCAGTAAATGGCATAGAGTGAAAAATCACGTATGGCCACACGTATTACCATCATTTTTTTTACTTGTTGCTCAACAATTTGTGAGTACTTTATTACTTCTCTTGCATCTTGGCTTGTTAGAGTTATTTTTTGGTGGAACAATTATCTTTGGTACAGAGGCAGATAGTGTAACAAAAGAATGGACCGGCCTAATTGGTCAAAACTTCCGTCATTTAACTACTCATACATGGATTGTACTTATACCGATTGCTTTTTATAGTATGACAATTTTAGCTGGAAATCTAATTAGTAATAGCATGCAAGATGCGATTAAGTTAGGAAATGTGAGAAAGCTAGAGAGGGAAAGTAAAGAATTACAAGTAGAGAAACAAGTACAACCAACTATGAATGACTTTTCTTTTTATAAAGAGATACAAAAATAAAAAAAGATAGCTGAAGACAAATTGTTTTCAGCTATCTTTTTTCGTTTAAAGTGGAGGTAAATCAATCTTACCTTCTTCAAATAATTCTTTTATCATATGCTTCGTATAACCAGCGGCTTGACCAAATGTGATTTTTGCTGGCATTGGTGCTTCGTTAGCATCTACAACTACATCAATAATACACGGTTTATTTTGTTTTACTGCATTTTCGAAAGCGGGAAGGAGTTCATCTAAATTCTCAACACGGTATCCAATACCTCCACATGCCTCTGCATATTTTGCAAAATCAGGGTTCGTTAAATCTGTTTCGAATTCGATATTACCCATGACTTCTTGCTCGAATTTAATCATCGCAATTTTATTATTGTTTAATACGACGACAACGATTGGTAATTTATATTTTACAGCTGTTACGAAGTCATTCATCGTCATTCCAAATCCGCCATCACCACAAACTGCAAATACTTGTTTATCCGGGAATGCAATTTTTCCAGCAAGAGCACCAGGTAAACCGCAACCAAGTGTTGCGAGCCAGCTAGAAATGACAAATTGCTGGTTTGTCATACGGAAGTGTCTTGCGGTCCATACTGTTACATTTCCGACATCGACTGATAGAATTGCGTCATCATGTGCTACTTGCTGCAGAGCATGCATAACGCGTTGTGGTTTAAGTGGAATAGAAGAATCTTCTTCTTGATCGTGTAATTTTTCTTCCCACTTTTTCATCATTTCTTGATGATGTTCTAAGAAAGAATGGTCTGTGTGTTTTTCAACATTTTCAATTAACCATCGTAATGTTTTATCAGCATCACCAGCTAAACCAATATCTGTCGCATAACGTTTTCCGATTTGGGCAGGATCTGTATCGATATGAATTGTTTTTGCTTTTTCAGGTAAGAAACCAGTGAACGGATAAGAAGTACCAACCATAATTAAAGTATCTGCATGTTTCATTGCTTCATAAGAAGGTTTCGTTCCGATTAATCCTAATCCACCGATACAAAGAGGATGCTCATCAGGAATAATTCCTTTAGCAGGTAATGTAAGTACGATTGGAGCACCAATATGTTCTGCCAATGCAAGTAAAGATTCTCTCGCATGTTTTGTTCCTTTTCCAGCTAAAATCACAGGCTTTTTCGCTTCATTTATTGCGAGTTTCGCTCCATCTAAATCTTCTTTTTGTGGAAACAACTCAGGTAAAGTAAAAGAAGTATTTGTAACACGGGCACCATTTTTTACTTCGAATTTAGGGACATCATCTGGAATTGTAAGAACGGATACACCTTTTTTCGTATAAGCCATTCGAATTGCTTGATTCACTACGGCAGGTAGTTGCTCTGCTGACATAATACGCTGGTTATAAACCGCAACATCATCAAACATTCTTTCTAAATTTACTTCTTGGAAAAAGTCCGTTCCAAGTAAATCGGTTTCTACTTGACCTGAAATTGCTAGAACAGGGGCTTTATCGAGTTTCGCATCATATAAACCATTTAATAAATGAATAGCACCAGGTCCTGCAATTGCCATACAAACGCCAAGTTTTCCTGTTAATTTTGCATAGGCAGCCGCTGCTAATGCACCAGCTTCTTCATGGCGAACTTGAATGAATTTAATTTTATCTTGTTTTTTTCTTAAAGCTTCAATGATAGAATTGATGGAATCTCCAGGCATACCGTATATGTGTTCTACTCCCCAGTCAATTAATAAATCAACTAATGCTTCACCGGCTGTTTTCCCAAACATAAGTGTTCCTCCTTATAATAGGTAGATAACATTATGTTTTGGATAAAAAGGAAAAATATACAAATAAGAAAATTTATCTGGTTATTTGTAATCTAAGAATCAGTGTGGGAGGAACAAAAGTTTTACTTTAGCAACTTTAATGATGACCAACGAATAAAGTGAACACTGTTATTAGTAAAAAACCACTAGTTGCCCACATTAGAAATGTAAGGAAAGAGAGCTGTTTCTTAGCTTTCCAAAGCATTTCATGAATTGTGACATATCCAAGTGAACCAATAGCACTTCCCATAATGAGTCCTTGCAGGTGAAGAGCTTTTCCTTCCATCAAAATGCCAAAAACTGTGCCAGTACCGAGAATAAGAGAAAGTAATAAAGTCGTTAATAAAAAGGAAATATATTTATGTTTTGTAAAAAGAAATGGAATAATTAAAGCTAATCCTTCTGGAATATGGTGAACGACAATTGCTATTAAAAAGGGAATGGCAGAGTCATTATGATTTATAAAAGCTGTACCTAACGCAAATCCACTAGGTATATTATGAATAAATATAGCGAAAGAGAGAAAAAGGAAGGTTTGCCATGCTTGTTGATCTTTTTTATGTATCATTGGATGGTGACAATAGTTATCTAATAAGCTCATAACTAAAATACCGATGGCTATACCAAGTATAGGCCCAATCATTTCGTAGCTTGAAAATGTTTCAGGAATAATTTCAAGGGATAAAAGCCCAAGTAAAATACCGCCACATAATGCGTATAAACGATGCATCTTTTCTTCAATGAGTTGGCGTGTTGCTACTCCAACAGCACCGCCTAATAGTAATCCACCAAATGAAAAAAACGTAACAATCATTGGAATCCATAATCGTTCCATAGTATCACACTCCGATTTTTCCACTTATTTTTAGCTTACGAAAAGGAAAGTTAGAATAGTCCAAGTAATTGTGTTTGAGTATAGAGAAAAAAGTAGTGATTCGTTATAATCTATATATTAAACTTAAGTGAGGAAATGAAAAGGGGAATTGGTTATGCAACAAATTAAAAAAATAGGAAACTCATTTTGGTATATGACACCTGTTTCTGAAACAGATAGACCTATCTTAGGAATGGTCGTTGGACAAGAAAAAACGTTAATGATTGATGCAGGAAATTCAGAAGAACATGCACAATTATTTTTAGAAATGTTAAAAGAACAAAATATATCGAATCCTGATTTTGTAGCATTAACGCATTGGCATTGGGATCATATTTTTGGATTATCTGTATTACAGAATGCATTAACTATTTCGCACGCTGAAACGAAAAAAGAAATGCAGGCAATAGTATCTTATGAATGGACAGATGAAGCGTTGGACGCACGCGTAAAAGAGGGTACTGAAATTGCATTTTGTGCGGATTGTATCAAGAAAGAGTTTGAAGAAAAAGCGAGAAATATTAACATTATTCCTCCAACCTTAACGTTCCAGGATCAAATGGAATTAGACCTTGGTGAAGTGACATGCGTGTTAAAACATGTGGGCGGAGATCATGCGCATGATTCAGTTGTTATGTACATAAAAGAAGAAAAGATATTGTTTGTAGGAGATTGTATATATGCAGATATTTTTTCTTCAAAGTGGAACTATACGACGAAAAGAACGTTTAAATTGATAGATGAATTAGAGAAATTTGATGCTGAGACATATATTCTTTCTCATGGGACAGCTATAAATCGAGACGAGTTTTTACAAGAAATTCATTTGATAAAAACAGTAGGAACATATACAGAAGCTCATAAAGGCGATGAAGAGAAGATAAAGGCAGCGTATAAACAAGAGCTAGATAGAGAATTAAATGCAGATGAGTTAGAAACAATAACGTATTTTGTCAATGGTTATGAAATGAATAATCTGTAAGACACTACATTAATCAAATATAATTAAATTGCACAAAAAGAGTATTGAAATTTAATTCAATACTCTTTTAAATATTAAGTTCCAAGCAATTTCTAAATTTTTTGGCTGGTTCATCATCTGGATTTATACCACTTTCAAAACTGGTAGTGAAAGGTAACCACTGCCAATCTTCGCATCCTACAAAAGCTACCCTTGACCAATTCTCAATGAATTCAATGAAATTATTCGCAATCTTATACCCATGTCCTTCTCCATCGTCGTGGCTTAGGTAAATTATCGGAGCATCTATATCATCTTTCATATCAAATGCTAAATAATCTCCATTTCCCACTTCACAAAATGCTAATTTGTTGTGCCAAACTACATCATATTCATCATCTATATTTGAAAAAACCTCGTCAACCAAGCCTTTACGTTCTTTTTCGAATTCAGAAAGACTTTCTAAACTCCAGTGAGGTGTTCCGCAAAAAATATCAGTAAATTCATTTGGTAGCTCTACATCGTCAGGTAAAAACCAGCGTAAGCTAAAATTTCCTGAGAACTCTAAAAGTACTTTTTTGAAGCTATTTGGTAGTTTAATACCCAGTTTTTCTTCTACTTGGATTATTTGTTCAAGGGAAGATGGTTCATCTATACAAACTTCTTGAACTTCACCACCTATGTATTTAATTCTAGAAGTTATAATTTCTATTCGTTCTTTTAGTAACTCATAATCCATCTTATCACCTCATGTTATATTAATTAAAGTATATCATTCTTAATAAATTTTTTTCGTGTTATTGAGGTTTCAAGTAGCAGCTTTTTTAGCTAATTTAGTAATATATTCAAAGAAAACATCGTGTTTTACATCGTAAACGACATTTACAGGTCGTCCATCAGCAGTTTCCTCTGTACGTCCTTGGCTTGGTCCGTATGTATGAACAATACTATTAATTGTTTCAGTTTTTGCAAGGTTAGTGTTTCCGACAAGCGCGGTAGTTAGTACATCCCATAAATAGTAGGTAGAGTTCGTTGAGAAGTGAACGAGAGGGGGAACCATTGCATAGCATTGACCAAGGAAATCCATACCAATATACTTTCGTTCTTTTGCCCATTGTTCACGTATGTTTATAGTTAACGGAACTTGGTTTGTACTTTCTAGTGTCACTAAGTCGATTTTAATTTTTGCATCCCATACACGAGCCACTGCTTCAGGGTCCCAAAACGAATTCCACTCAGCTGTTCCATCATGCTCTGGTTCATGTACATTGCCAGCTTTAAGAAATGTACCACCCATCCAAACGAGGCGTTCAATTTTATCTTCGATTATGGGAGCTTCATATAATGCACGAGCAAGGTCAGTTAGGGGCCCAGTAAATAATAAAGTTGTTTTTCCTTCCGTTTGTAGAAGCGTTTCTATTAAATGATGATGCGCGGGTTTTGCCACCACGGGTGTTACAACTTTTCCAGACTCATTTAAAATTGGTAGAGCATCTACATAAAATGCATGCATCCGCCAGTCTTTCGGAAACGGGTTTTGCCCGCGAGAGTTTGAAGCGGCTACGGCAATATTACCTTTGCCGAAGCGATCGATAATTTTACGACTGGCAGACATTGCGGGTTCTAAATAGCAGTCTGCTGGGATAACAGATACACCGGTAAGCTCAACGTTTTCCATTTGAAGTAATAAAAATAATGAAATTAAATCATCTACACCGCCATCATGATTGAAGTACACTTTTTTCTTCATTGTAATCTCCATCCTATATGATTTAGTTAGAAATTAAATATGAATTGAGGAAAAGTCATCAATAATTTCCACCACTTCAATTTCTCCATTAATCAGTAACTCAGGAAGATCATTTCTAATATTTCCTTTCCAATACTCTCTAGCTTGTTCGATTTTTTGAGAAAAAGGAATTCCATCTTCTTTCGGTAGAAGATTCCCGTCACCTTCAAAAGAACTTCCGATCACTCGTAGTTTAACAATCTGTAAAACTTCTCGATTGTAAGAATCAAATAGCGCTCTCCATTTCAAAGCATCCTCATAGCTTTTAGCAGCATATAAGCAAGATAACCTGGAAGGGTATTCAGGGAATTCTTGTAGTCTAACCATTTCTACAATTGTTTCTCTAACTGCTCTAATTGTTTGATCCATATAACTCATAACTACTTTAGTATTTTCATTGTTTATATGTAATTCGTTATTTTTATAGTGTTTATTTAAAATTTGTATGCCATCTTCACCACTAGCATTTAATTGTTCTCTTTCAAAAAAGAAGTGATATAGAGTATTGTGTTGATTTTTGTTAAAAGGAATGATTTGTCCGATATGCATTTTTTTCCTTGTTACGATGTGATATGCGTAAAATTCTGCTTCATTCATGGTTATCCTCCTAGTAATAGTGTAATGCAATGTTAAATTTAGTAATTCAACATTGCGATATATATATCCTCTATAAGTAAAAGTGAGAATTTGAGTAGAAAGGAAAAAATGAAAACGTTTTAAATTTGTTCACAAAATGTTCACTTACGAAGGGGTTTCCAATGTCGATATAATGACAAAGACTCAAAGAGAAAGGATGATGAAATTTGCCAACAACAAGAAAGGAAAACCTCCAATTTGGCATGATGATGTGCCTTGGGATGGTTATCGTAATGACGTTTTACAATTTACTAATGAATGAAACAGGAGGACCAATTTATATTAAAGAGATTGCATTAGAACTATTAATTGGCTTTATTATTGCACTATTAATTGAAATATGTATCGTTGGACCTTGTGCGAAAAAAATTGTATTCATATTGCCATTTGATAAATCTAAAAAAATAAATATTATCGTTGCAATGGCGACAACTATGGTAATTGGAATGGTGTTCTTTATGTCATTTTTCGGTATGGCTATGATGTATTTACATGATGGACTACAAGGAGATTCATTTGTTTCCATTTATTTTACGATTTTTATTAAAAATTTCATAATGGCATATCCATTACAATTAATTATTATGGGACCGCTTGTACGTTTCTTATTTGCAAAGTTTGTTATGAAAAAGAAATCTTTTAATGTAGCGTAATTTTCATTTATAAAACATTATATATAAATAATAAAAAACACATCTCGCATTTTTGAGGTGTGTTTTTTTGTTCATTCCAAGTTATTTTCATAGTGATGTGACATTTGTCCTTTTGCCATTATAGGATGATGGTTTTTAATTAAGTCAGAAATAAAGGAGGAGGAGATGATTTTTTGAAAGGTATTATATTTGCTATTTTTGCGGGGATATTTATAACACTTCAAGGAACCTTTAATGCGAAACTTAGTTCACATATCGGTATATGGTCGACGAGTATTATAACCCATTTAATTGGATTCATTATTGCAACAACTGTATTTTTGTTAAAGAAAGAAGAGAAAGTAACGGATTTAAAGAGTGTAAAAAAAATATATTTAGTAGCGGGTGCATTTGGTGGATTCATTATTTGTGCAGAAACTATGGCGATATATTCACTAGGAGTTACATTGACAGCTGGCACACTAATGGTTGCTCAATTGTTAACGGCAACAGTTATTGAAATGAAAGGACTGTTTCATATAAAAAAGATACAGATGGAGAGATATCATATTGTGGGAACAATAGTAATGATTATAGGTATTGTTGTATTTAATATGTAAATGAAAGGAGGAAATGAATATGGAGAATAGATCAAGTTTAATTACGCATTATTTGAAAATCAATAAAACGCTCGAGATTTTTTCCAAAATAGATACAGCATATTTTCAATTAAATCATTTTGAAAAAGGCGAGCTTATTTGCAATATAGATGACGAAATGAATCGTTTATATTTTGTTGTTAAAGGTAAAGTAAAAGTTTATACGATTACACCTGAAGGGAAGAAACTAATCCTTCGCTTTATTAATCCACTCGCAATTGTTGGTGATATTGAATTAATTCAAAATAGCAAAGCACATAATGTCGTTGAAGCTTGTTCAGATGTTGTAGCGATTTCCATTTCTAATACGGTTATTAGAAACAAGTTATTACATGATCCTATATTTATGAAATTCTTACTTGAAAACATTGCGAACACGTTAAAAATATCGACTCGTTTTACTGCTCTTAATTTACTTTATCCTGTAGAAGTACGTGTAGCTAGTTATTTACTTTCAATTTCAACAGATAGTAACGGAAATATGTACAAAGGGGATTTGGATACGACATCGGTAACGAGTATTGCAGGCTTTATAGGGGTAAGTTATAGGCACGTAATTCGGGTATTACAAAGATTTTATAATGAAAAATTAATTGAAAAAAGTAATGGAGTTATTGTCATTAAAGATTTTTCTAGAATGAAGGAAGTCGCTAAAGATAATATATATGAGCAATGAAAGGGAGAGGAAGATTTTGATTGGATTTAGTTTAGCTATATTAGCAGGAATATTAATTAGCTTACAATCTGTTTTTAATGCAAAAGTAAATGAAAATGTAGGACAGTGGTTAACGACTACATGTGTCCTTGGAATAGGTCTCATTAGTTCTATTCTATTTTATATCATTACAGAAAACAGTATTAGCATTAAAGTGTATACTGCAAATTATTTGTTTTATGTAAGTGGACTGTTTGGCATCGGGTTAATTATTTGTATAATGGGTGCAATAAAGAGTTTAGGTCCAGCATATACGGTGCTAATTAGTCTTATTACTCAATTGGTCGTTGCGTTATGTATTGATACATTTGGATTATTTGGAATGGAGAGCATTCCATTACAAATAAATAAATTAGTTGGTATAGGTTTATTAATTGTGGGAGTAGGTATTTTTAAAAATCTATTTTCGAATAAGAAAGCTATTCATATAAGAAAGGATAGGGTCTAAAGAATTTAAAGGTAAAATGTTGACGGTCAGAACATATACAATTAAAAAGTAGTAAGTGGGTTATAAGAAGAGAGGGTAAGTGATTCAACATATGTTGCAAGATGGTGTACATGATTTGGAAATCGATGAGATTCAACATTTTAGCTCCTACGTAAAGTGCATGCAAGATTTTATCCCGCTATTTGTCGGGCAGTAAGACCCCTACCTCAAAATTCAGCGAGAGCAAAGAAGTTAGGTGGGGTTCGGGCTGCCCGTAAAAGCTCGATTGGTGAGGGCTAATAATCAGTGGGGGATGAGCAAAGCCCCCACTGATTAAAGTTTCACTTCACAATTATGTTTCTGCCTTTGATTTTATTAAAATTAACATTTATGACCTAAGTATAAATGTATTGAGCTCTTCTTTACTTTTTTATTTTTTGAACCGTAAATGAACAAACTTCAACATTTTTATTAAGTTTACAATTCTCATCATTATACGCGTACTACCGTCCCAATCTTTATTTGTAGCTATATCTTTAAAGAAAGGGGAGCAGCTCAATACTTTTATTGTAGAGGACCATTTTTCTATTGATTTTGGATTATTTACGTAAAAATACATCATAGCACCGTTATTACCAGATTTTTTTACAGTAGCATTCGAAAGATTCAGTGCGAACTTTGATTCAGCGTCAAAATATAATTCTCCTGCAGGGAAACGTTTTGACATAGCGACTACGATCTTTTTTAAATCTTCTTCTTTAAAGTAATAAAACACACCTGCTGATATAAAAAGAATACCGTCGTTTGGATTATATTTTATATCGTCAAACCAAGAAGTATCAAAAAATGATTTAGCAATGCTAATGTTTCTAGGGGTATCTTCAATTAAAGTTTTGCGAAAAGAGATTGCATCGGGCAAATCAAGATTGTACCAATGTATTGTACCGTTATCGATTCTTGAAAAAGTAGTGTCTAGTCCGGAACCGATGTTTACAATAGTAGCATTCGGGTGTTTTATTATAAATTGTTTTATCGTATCGTCAATTTTTCGTGCACGGGTAATGTATGTGATACATCCGTATTCGCCAAATGTATTTGCTATTGTTGAGAAGTCAAAATCACATTCTTTAATTATTCGAATAGCTTCTATATCATCTAAAATATCCTTATTTTTCTCACTGCCATATGCTCTTCCCCATAGTGGAATAAGCATTGTACCTTGTACAGATTGCAAATCTAATTCTTTAACCATGAAACATCCTCCGTTTAATAATAAACAATATATCTAGTCGTTATTTAACATTTTTGAGAGCATTGTATTTGTTTTATATAGTCCATAAGTTAAATCCCGTCTATCCTCTTCAGATAACTTTTCGAGGTTTACTGTGAAATTATTATATATTTGTTTCCATCTCTCATAATGTACTTTTTCAGCTTTTTCTGTCAGAGAGATTAATATAGCTCTTTTGTCTACCATATCTTGCTTTTTTATGATGTATCCGTTTTGTTCTAAGTTACGCACTGTTACACTTAATTGTTGTTTAGGGATGTTTAAATAACTAGCAATCATTTTTAAGTTTACAGGCACCTTTTGCTGGGCGATATACTCTACTACGTGTTGTTCTAAATGTGTAAATTCTGAGGATTTCTCCGATAGTAATTTAAAAGTACCTGACATATTTAATAATAAATTCATGTATTCGTTTAATAATTCGTTTTGGGTCATTGTTTTTGATTCCTTTATGAATTTAGTTATTATTTTATTACTAAATTTACTATAAATCAATTAAAGTTACTCTTTATAGTAAATGAATGTTTACTAATAACTATTTTTTTGAATTTATGTGGACTGAATTATAAGGGCGCGAGAAGTGGTTTTAGGTAAGGAGAATATAACCGAAAAAAATATTACTAAACGTATATAACTAATGAATACAATGTCTTTTTCGGTTATTATGTTGTAAATAATTTTATGATAAAATCTTTTACATAATGAAATAAAGGGGTAGTATTCTATGGGTTATTTCTCAAATGGTTTATTAGTTTTGTTTGTGCTAATCGTATGCAGTTGTATATTTTTTGGTTGATAATATAATGAGAGTCTTATATAAAAGAAGTTATCTTAAGTGAGATAACTTCTTTTTATTTTATATTGAGAAGGAATTCTATCTTTCTTATTGAAGTTTATTCTAGTTATTTTTACATCGATCAGATTTGTGTAAAGGGAATTTTATGAAATAAAAACAAGCCTGAGAATAGGGAGTATTGACATGGAAAATAGTATACGCTACACAAGTGAACATCCTACAGATTTTAATGGATTATTATCCTTATACGAATCTTTAGGATGGAATTCTCTTAAATTAACGGTTAACGAGTTAGAACGAATGTGTAAGCAAAGTTGGTATGCAATTTATGTTTTTGATGATAAGAGGTTAGTAGGGATGGGGCGTGTCATATCAGATGGAGTCATAACAGGCATTATTTGTGGAGTTGGTGTATTGCCAAAATATCAGTCTAGTGGCATCGGAAAAGAAATAGTGAAACGATTAATCCAGCACTGTGAACAAAACAAGGTTATTCCACAACTTATGTGTGTAGAAAAGTTGCAATCTTACTATGAATCTATAGGGTTTGAAGCATTCTCTATTGGGATGACAAAACATATTATAAGATAGAGGTGCTTTATCCCGCTATTTGCCGGGTAGTAAAACCCCCCACTGATTAAAGTTTCACTTTATATTTTCAGTTTACTCGTACATATTTTCAAACTTCAACATAAAGGAGAATGGCTGTATGGAGATTGCTAAAGGGATAGAAATGTTACAACTTGAATTTCAAGAATTTGTTATTCATCCAATTCTTTTATGGGATGATGAAATGGCAGTATTAATAGATACGGGTTTCCCAGGACAAATTGAAGATATACAAGTAGAGATGGAAAAGATTGGGGTATCATTTGATAAGTTAAAAGTCGTGATTTTGACGCATCAGGATATTGATCATATAGGTAGTCTGCCAGAATTGTTGCAGCGCTGTCGAAGTAATATTAAAGTTTATGCGCACGAACTAGATAAGCCATATATCGAGGGGGATTTACCTTTATTGAAGGACGGAAATGTAGAGAACCGACCAAAAGGAAAAGTGAGTGATACTGTGATTGACGGGCAAGAACTTCCGTATTGCGGTGGAATACTAATTCTTCATACTCCAGGGCATACTCCGGGTCATATTAGTTTATATTTGAAACAAAGCAAAATTCTTATTGCAGGAGACTCTATGTATAGTGTGAATGGGATGTTAGGAGGAATTCACGCCCCAACAACTATAAATATTAAGGAAGCAAAGCAGTCTTTGAAGAAGTATTTAAATTTACATATTGAATCTGTAGTTTGTTACCATGGGGGATTAAGTAAGGAGAATATAAATGTTCAACTTCAAAATTTGTAAAGTTAAAATGGAGTTTTTTGTTAAGTGACGTTGAAGTATAATCTGGTTATTAGTATATAAATAAATTATAGAAGAGCATGTTTGAAAAAATTAAACATGCTCTTTTATTAAAGTAAATCAGTTTAATATGAATGACCTAACCCATTCCAATAAAAAGAAACGATTTCTTGTGCTAATTCATCTATATTTGCCAGAATAGGATTGTGATTTTCATCTTTAAAATTCCCAATTGATAATAAAGATACGAAAGCATGAGCCACAAATTTAGCGTTTCCTTTCGGAATTTCTCCCATGTGCATCGCAGTATCGAGTGCTTTTTCTAGCACTTCATACATATTATTTTCAGCATTTTTTAATTCCTTCAATTGTTCTTCAGATAACGACATTTTAGCATCTTTCATAAAATTTTTCATATCAATATCCATCGTTGCGTGTAAGTAAACTTTGGCGAAGTCTAATAATCTTTCTTCTAAAGTTTTGTTTGTAGAGAGTATTTGAGACATATTCTCTCGTATACGTATCATCATTTGGGTCATAGTAGCGGTAAATAAATCGGCTTTTGTTGAATAGTAATAGTAGACGGTTGCTTTCGTAACACCACAAACTTTTGCGACTTCATCCATAGAAACGACTTGATAATTTTGTGTAAGAAATAAGCGAGTTGCCACTTCTAAAATGGTTTCTTTTGTAGATTTTGTATTTTTATTTTGACGTGGCCTTCCGAGAGGACGTTGTTTTTGTTCCAAATCCATTCGCTCCTGACATTTATTCTTGAGATAATTATAACATAATTTTCAATCATTCTTGATTAATTAACCTACCAGTATATATAATTAATAATGAAGGAAAAAAGGAAGGTGGGTTTTTATGAAAAAGCACCCGTTACATATGTTAGGGAGGCTTGTAGCAGGGAGAAATACGCAATGGATCACTTTATCGGTGTGGGTTCTTATTACATTATTACTTTCATTTACGTTACCACAAGTAAACAGTACGAAAGAACCGAATCCAAAAAATTTACCTGAAACAGCTATGTCACAGCAAGCGGAAGCGCTTATGAAAAAAGAGTTTCCGAATAATGCAGGGAATCCGTTGTTAGTAGTATGGTATAGAGGTGGTGGATTACAGTCACAGGATTATAAACTCATACAAGACGTTTATAAAGAGTTAAAAGCTAGTCCTTTAAAAGAACAATCAACGTTACCGCCATTTGATACAATTCCAGAGCAAGTATTATCAAAAAGTGCATCAAAAGATGGTACATCATTTGTTACACCGGTATTCTTTAATAAATCTGCTGGTACGGATATATTAAAAGGAAATCTGGAAGAGTTTAGAAAAATAGTGAATAGTAAAGTGGATGAAGATCCATTTAAACAAAAAATAAGTGAATCTGGTTTACATGTTCGATTATCTGGGCCTGTAGGTATTCAAACGGATGCAGTTAGTTTATTTAGTCAAGCAGATGTGAAATTGTTAGTGGCTACTGTACTACTAGTGTTAGTTTTGTTAATTTTACTGTATCGTTCACCAATTTTAGCGATTTTACCTATACTTGTTGTTGGCTTTGCATACGGTATCATTAGTCCTACACTCGGTTTTTTAGCTGATCACGGATGGATTAAAGTAGATGCCCAAGCGATATCAATTATGACAGTATTATTGTTTGGTGCTGGAACGGACTATTGTCTATTTTTAATTTCGAGATATAGAGAGTACTTGTTAGAAGAAGAAAGTAAATATAAAGCATTACAACTTGCGATTAAAGCTTCTGGCGGTGCAATTATAATGAGTGCGTTAACTGTTGTACTTGGATTAGGAACATTACTACTTGCTCATTATGGTGCCTTTCATCGATTTGCAGTACCATTTAGTGTTGCTGTATTTATAATGGGAATCGCGGCTTTAACGATTTTACCAGCACTATTATTAATTTTCGGTAGGATTGCATTTTTCCCGTTTATACCGAGAACAACTTCAATGAATGAGGAGTTTGCAAGAAAGAAAAAGAGGGCTGTAAAAGTTGAAAAATCAAAAGGCTCCTTTAGTAAAAAACTTGGAGATATTGTAGTACGAAGACCGTGGACAATAATTATGCTAACTGTATTTGTATTAGGCGGATTGGCTTCATTCGTACCACGTATTCAATACACATATGACTTATTAGAGTCGTTTCCAAAGGATATGCCTTCTCGTGAAGGGTTTACGTTAATTAGTGATCATTTCTCAGCTGGTGAACTAGCACCAATAAAAGTTGTTGTTGATACGAAAGGCAAAGAGCTTCCTATTAAACAAGAACTAGAGAAATTTTCTTTCGTAAATACAGTGAAAGAGCCAAAAGAGGGAAAAGAAAATAAGCAAATACAAATGTATGAAGTTTCTTTAGCGGAAAATCCATACTCAATTGAAGCGTTAGATCAAATTCCTAAATTGAAAAGTAGTATAGAAAAAGTATTAAAAGGTGCTGGGATTAGTAATGCTAAAGATCAATTATGGATTGGTGGGGAAACAGCTTCATTATATGATACAAAGCAAATTACGGAACGTGATGAATCAGTAATTATTCCAGTAATGATTAGCATTATCGCTTTACTATTACTTGTCTACTTACGATCGGTTGTTGCGATGATTTATTTAATTGTAACTGTCGTTTTATCATTCTTCTCAGCGTTAGGAGCAGGATGGATATTGCTTCATTACGGTATGGGAGCGCCGGCCATTCAAGGTGCGATACCGTTGTACGCATTCGTATTTTTAGTTGCTTTAGGTGAAGATTATAATATCTTTATGGTTTCAGAAATATGGAAAAACAGAAAGACACAAAATCACTTGGATGCAGTAAAAAATGGTGTAATACAAACAGGTAGTGTTATTACATCGGCAGGTTTAATTTTAGCAGGAACTTTTGCAGTGTTAGGTACACTTCCAATTCAAGTATTAGTTCAATTTGGTATTGTAACTGCAATTGGCGTATTACTAGATACGTTTATTGTAAGACCGTTACTTGTACCCGCAATTACAGTTGTGTTAGGCCGATTTGCTTTTTGGCCAGGTAAACTTTCAAGAAAGAGTGAAGAAATACAAAAGGTGGATGCATAGTTAAAAAAGCCAAGGATATTTTCCTTGGCTTTTTTCAATGTAGTTAATTAATTTTTTGAAGTCAAATCATCAGCTGCAGCGTGATCAGCATCTTCAATTGTTGTTTCGGGCATTCCGTATAAGCCGTTCATTGCTTGTTCTTCAATAGTAAGGTTTGCAGTATTATTATTTTGAATAGATGTAGTATTTTCAGTAATATTTTCTTTTTTATTCATATTTTTGTTATTCATGTATCTATCCTCCAAATTTCATTTGATTTATCTATAGTATGTGGATGGATTTCAAGAAATATGTGAATTGATTCTTACATATGTTATATAATTAAATAAATAATTAGGGTGAAATGTAAACTGTTAGGAGTGAACAATTATGGTGAAAGCAAGGGAAATAGCCTTCTAAAATAAAAAGAAAATTTTAGGAGGCTATTAGAATGAAGTTTCATGTAATTGATAGAGAAGATTGGAATAGAGAGCAGTATTTTGAGCATTATTTAAAGTTGAAATGTACATTTAGTATGACTGTTAATGTTGATATCACGATGTTATTAGAGGAATTATATCAAAAGGGAATAAAATTTTATCCCGTTTTTATATATTTAATTTCTAGAGTAGTAAATAATCATAAAAAATTTCGAACATGTTTTAACGATGAAGGAGTTTTAGGCTATTGGGAGGAAATGATACCGAGTTATACAATCTTTCATAAAGATGATAAGTCTTTTTCAAGTATATGGACGGATTATTCAAGTGATTTCCGCACTTTCTATAAGAATTATGAAGACGATATGAGATGCTATGCTAGTGTTCATGGTTTTTTCACGAAAGAAAATATTCCACCTAATGTATTTCCGATTTCTAGTATACCTTGGACTAGTTTTACTGGATTTAATCTTAATATTAATAATGATGAAAATTTTCTATTGCCAATTATAACTTGTGGGAAATATTTTAACGAAGGAAACAAGGTTATGCTACCAGTTTCATTGCAAGTACATCATTCGGTTTGTGATGGATATGATGCGAGTCAATTTATAGAAGATTTACAGCAGTTAAGTAATACTTGCAACGAGTGGCTTAAGTAATATCTAATTTTTAATTATATAAAGTGAAACTTTAATCAGTGGGGTGTCAGCCCCCGCTGATTATTAGCCCGAACCCCACCTAAATTCTTTGCTTTCGCTGAATTTTGAGATGGGGGTCTTACTGCCCGGCAAATAGCGGAATAAAATTGAAAATGAATAAAAGAAAAGACCATGTTGATATTACATGGTCTCTTCTTTTATTCATTAATACTAAGTAATTGTGGAAAATATAGGGTGATTTGTAGTTTAATAGTAAAGAGAGTGATTAGCATTAATTTTCTTTGTTTTTAAAATTTTAAGTATGTAAATGTTTAACAGGGGGGGAATAAAGTGAAATTCGTAAGCATTGAAAAAGATGAGATCTTAATTGGGAATATGGCAAATTTGTATTGTAAAGTATTTGATAAAACAAATTTCAATGAAATGATCGAGCGAATGAACAGGCATATAAAATATACAGGTTTTAAAGGTATAGTAGCAATAAATGATGAAAATGAAGTAGTTGGTTTTACTTATGGTTATCGCTCAATGGAGGGACAGTACTATAATCAATTAATGAGAGAAGCGTTACATCTAGAGCAAGTAGACGAATGGTTACAAGATTGTTTTGAATTTGTAGAGTTAGCAGTCCACCCACAATATCAAAATGAAGGTCTTGGAACGAAATTACATAATGAATTACTAGAAGGGATTCCAAATAGAACGAGTGTTTTAACAACACAAATAAACAATGAAAAAGCACGTTCGTTATATGAAAGATTAGATTGGATAAATGTATTGGAGCCATTTCATCCAAGTACAAATGATGTTCCATATGTAATAATGGGAAAAGCATTAAAAACAAAAGTGAATTGATAATTATGCCATTCACAAAAATGGTTGGTTTGTAATAATGAAGGGGAAAACGAAAATGACGAGAATATCTATAGAAAAAGCTACAATTTTAGATGCTGAGAGATTAACAGAAATAATGAAAAGAACATTTGATGCAGAAGCAAAACAATGGCTATACGGCCAAGATGATGTCATTGATTATAACATTCAACCGCCAGGGTATTCTTCAGTTGAAATGATGGAATATTCCATTGAAGAATTGGATTCTTTCAAAGTTGTAATGGATAAAGAAATAATTGGAGGGATAATAGTTACGATTTCTGGTAAGTCGTACGGTCGAATTGATCGTATTTTTGTAGCTCCTGTTTATCAAGGAAAAGGAATTGGATCACATGTTATGAAATTAATAGAAAAGGAATATCCAAACATAAAGATTTGGGATCTCGAAACATCTAGTAGACAAATTAATAATCATCACTTTTATAAAAAGATGGGCTACCAAATGATTTTTGAATCGGAAGATGAGTATTGTTACGTGAAAAGAATAAAAACAAGCTCAAACAAAGAGAGTGTAGTTACAAATAAAGATATGAAAAATAGTCAATACGAAAACTGTAATTTAGCAAATACAGAGTATTATCAAGTGAATTTAAAAAACAGTTCATTTGTTGGTAGCAATATAATGAATATGAAGATGAGTAATTGTAATGTAAGTCAATCCAAGTTTAGAAATATAAATTTTAGAAGGTCATCATATGCAGATTTAAATCTTTCTGGAAGTAAATTTAATTTGGTGACTTTAGGTGGAGTGCAATTTAAAAATACAAGTCTCGGAGATGAGAAGGAACCTATTGTATTCGATAAATGTGATTTGGAAGGTAGCACTATAAGTAATAGTAATCTGAAAAATATTGAAATAGAAAATTGTGATATAGTCAGCATGAAACTAAATGGTATTCTGATTGAAAATTTGCTTGATTTATATAACAAGGTGAAAAGTTAACCAAATCCATATGTCGTTAATATTTTTGGAAATTAAGTATTATATCGAAATAATTATGTAAAAATGACATAAAGAAATACGGGCGAGAAGTTCATTCGTGAACGTTTCTAGAATACACACAAATATATTGTTATTTATATGGAGGAGAAAAAGATGGGAATCAACGTTAGAGCAGTAGAAATACAAGATGCTAGAGCAATTCATCGTATATGTATACAGGATGACGTTTTACCGTATATGGTTTTCTTACCTAGCATGCGTGTAGAAGCTATGGAAAATAGAATTCGAAATTTAGCACCAAATCAATTTGAATTTGTTGCAGAATATGATGGAGAAGTTGTTGGATTTGTAGGTTTAACACAAAGTCCGGGCCGAAGATCTCATTCAGGCGATTTATTCATTGGGGTAGACAGTGAATATCATAATAAAGGAATTGGGAAAGCACTTCTTATGAAGATGCTTGATCTGGCTGATAATTGGTTAATGTTAGAGAGAGTAGAACTAGGTGTGTTAGAAACGAATCCAAAAGCAAAAGCTTTATATGAAAAATTTGGATTTGTAGAAGAGGGAGTAAAGATAGGGAATTTGAAAGCTCACGGAAAGTTTATTAATGAAATTATGATGAGTCGTTTTAGACCGAATGGTTTAATTGTACATAATGAATAGTTAAAAGCATGACAGTATACTGTCATGCTTTTTCATTAGAATTTGGCTGTAATAAAAATAATACTAAACCAATAAAAATAACAGTAATTCCTAGTCCTTGTTGTAAAGAAATAGTCTCATGTAATATAAAGTACGCTAGCATACAAGTGCCAATTGTTTCACCTAAAATACTCATTGAAATTACAGTAGCACTCATCCATTTTAATAACCAATTAAAAATGGTTTGTCCTAAAATTGTAGCAATGAAAGCTAATCCAATAAAGCACAACCAAGTTTGTGTAGAGTAATGGATGAAAGATTCTTGTTGCATGAAAGCAAATATGCTAAGAAAGCCAGCACTACTTCCATAACTAATTACCGAATAGGGTATAAGTGACAAATCTTTACGAACGTGTTGGCTAATGAAAAAATAAGCAGTAATGATACCGGCAGCGATAAATGCTAAAATATCTCCATATAAAGCTTCTCCACTAATTTTGAAATCTTGCCAGCCAATGATGATACTACCTGAAATAGCGATGAGGCAACCAATAACCGCTCCTTTCGTAAATCTCTCCTTAAATAAAAAATAACCACCAATCATTGAGAACAAAGGTTGTAACGTTACGATAACTGTAGAGCTTGCTACAGAAGTATATTGTAATGATTCAAACCATAGTACATAATGTGCAGCTAAAAATAGCCCAGATGTGAATCCGAATGTCCATTGTTTTTTCGTTAAAGTTTTTAGCTCATTTCGACTATTTTTATTAAATAGTAATAACGGTAACAGGATCAGTGTGGCAAAGAATAATCGGTAAAAAGCAATGATTGTCGCAGGAGCATCTGCCAATTTTACAAAAATTGCTGAAGTTGATAAGGCGAATACACCAAAAAATAAGATGAAATATGAAAGAATAGGTGATTTCAAAGTTTGTCCCTCCGATAGAATGTTTATTATAATAAACTTAATGCGATATAATGTACAAAAGTAAGTATATAAGTCCCGGAGATAATAGGAAAGGATTATTTGCCTTTGTTTAGTATGTCAGCACAAAGACAATGAAATATGCATTATGATGGACGAAAGGAAGTTTTACTATGATACATGATAGGCTTGGACAAACAGTATTAAGTTATCGTAAGAAAAATAATATGACAATTCGTGAATTCGCTGATTATGCAGGGATTAGTACATCACTAATTAGCCAAATTGAAAGAGGACATGCTAATCCTTCTTTAAATGTTTTGGAGTTAATTGCAAAAGCATTAAATGTACCGCTATTTACACTTTTTATTAATGATATCGATACAGATTCGCTCATTTCTAAGAAAAAAGATCGAAAAAAAGTATATCGGGAAAACAATGATCATATTGTATATGATGTATTAACACCTGATTTTATGAAAGCACGTATTGAAATGTTAATGATGGATTTAAATAAACAAGCAAACACAACAGAAAGTCATTATTCCCATGAAGATAAGGAAGAGATTGCTGTTATTATGAAAGGGGAAGTGTACGTAGAATTGGAGGGAAAAGAATATTTTTTAGAAGAAGGCGATGTTGTACGTATTCCACCAAATGTGAAGCATCGATTTTTGAATAAAAGTGATGAATCGAATCACATTTTATTTGTACTGACACCATCTTTAGGATGAAAATATAGTGATTTTAACTAGAGGAGAAAGAAAATGGAAAACAAAAGTATTTTAAAAGGCGGCCTTTCAATTATTTCTCAATGTAAAAAAGAAACAAATGATATTTGGCATGCGCATTTTGGAGCAGCTGCAATTGCTAGTTATTTTTTTATGAAAGATAATAATATTGATGAAGAAACAGCTCGTAATATACATTCGCAAACAAGGATGATGCTAAGCAAGAAAAAAATTGGTGAGATGATTGATGATAAAAAAGAAATAGATTTTCAAATTGCGGAGAATATGATTATAAAATCTTTAGAACAAACGATTGATGAACTTCATTGGGTCGGGCATAACGTCATTTATGCGTCATTGAGTTTATTAGCTATGAAAGAGCTACAAAAATGGGGAGATAATCAAGCAATTGAAGGGATTACTACTCTTATTTTATCATTTCGAAAAACAATTCCAGGTAGATCGTGGATTGGTTATACGATGAAAGAAGTAAAAAAATTAAGTTTTGAAGATGAGATACAAAGTGAATTGAGTAATCCAACACAAGTATCTCGATTCGTTTTAAATGAGTTATCGAAATTTAATAGTATTTATCGAGCGGAATCACATCATGATTTAATTGGGCATTTGCTTACATACTCCCACGCAATTAATATAATGTACGATTTAGGACATATAGATCTATTTCAACGAGGGATACGTCCGCTTTTAAAACTAGTATACGTACTAAGAGCTAGCCAAAAGCTCAAGCTGAATACGGAAATAACTTTACACTCACCTATAGATCGATTACCTTTAATTCAATCTAAACGTGCAAATATTTTACCAACTGAAAATATATTTTGGATAAAAGACTATAGTGAATTCGATTGGGATTTTGGTCATGTATTTAAATTCTCATATAGTTATTTTAATCATATACAGAGAGCTCCAAATTATAAAGATATCACATTAGAAAAATTCCGTTATGTTATTAATTCTTAATGAACGTTAATGATCTGTAAAAGGAAGTTTAATCTAGTTTCTTTTTTTGTTAGTAGTATATTATTTTTTCAAATATGTAAGATTTTACATGCGTATTTTACTTTTACTAATTATGTAAGTAGGCTATACTGAAATACATACATTTTATTTTTGGAGAGATGTAAAACGACATGGAACTAGCGAAATTGGAAAAAGTAATCGAAATAAAAAAAGAAGAACTTTTATATTTAGTATCGGATTATGGAATTCAACATGAAAAAGTATTGGCATTGAGTCAAGAACTAGACAAATTAATCAATTACTTTATGTTTTTAAAATAAAGAGAACTATGACGGGGTTTGTAAATGTTATAGTTCTTTTTTATTAGGTAATTTGAAAATATATTAAAATATATTGTCTAATTTCTTACAGAATGCGCAACTTGCTAGTCGAATATAAGGACTTTTGGTTATAATAAAAAGGAATTATTAATTGTATCGGTTAGGAGCGCAGCACATATGAAAACAGTTGTTGTTATCGGTGGAGGTATAACGGGACTTTCTACTATGTTTTATTTAGAAAAATTAAAAAAGGATTATAATATCGATTTAAATTTAATTCTTATTGAGAAAGAAGAGTATTTAGGTGGTAAAATCCATAGTGTGGAAGAAAAGGATTTCATTATGGAGTCAGGAGCGGATTCAATCGTTGCTCGTAATGAATATGTTATGCCACTTGTAAAAGATTTAAATTTAGAAGATGAAATGGTATATAATGAAACGGGTATTTCTTACATATATTCTGAAAACATGTTACATCCGATTCCTTCTGATACTATATTTGGGATACCGATGAGCGCCCAGTCTTTGTTTAGCAGTACGCTAGTCTCAACGAAAGGGAAAATCGTAGCTTTAAAAGATTTCATAACGAAAAATAAAGAGTTTACGAAAGATACATCACTTGCTCTATTTTTAGAAAGTTTCTTAGGGAAAGAGTTAGTGGAAAGACAAATTGCTCCTGTACTTTCAGGCGTATATTCTGGTAAATTGAATGAGCTTACAATGGCATCTACATTACCGTATTTACTGGATTATAAAAATAAGTATGGAAGTATTATTAAAGGTTTTGAAGAGAATAAAAAACAATTTCAATCAGCAGGAAATAAAAAATTCGTATCATTTAAAGGTGGACTATCTACGATAATTAATCGCTTAGAAGAAGTGCTGACTGAAACTGTCGTAAAAAAAGGTGCTATAACGACGGCTGTAAGTAAACAAGAAGATCGATATGAGATTTCTTTTGCAAATCATGAAACAATACAAGCAGATTATGTTGTTTTAGCAGCTCCACATGATATAGCGCAAACTTTATTACAGTCTAATGAGTTAAATGAGCAGTTTAATACATTTAAAAACTCATCTCTTATTAGTATTTATTTAGGATTTGACATACTAGATGAACAACTACCAGCTGACGGTACGGGGTTTATTGTAACGGAAAACAGTGATTTACATTGTGATGCTTGTACATGGACAAGTCGAAAGTGGAAACATACATCGGGTAAACAAAAATTATTAGTAAGAATGTTTTATAAGAGCACCAATCCGGTATATGAAACAATCAAAAATTATAGTGAAGAAGAATTAGTACGAGTAGCTTTATACGATATTGAAAAGAGTCTCGGAATTAAAGGTGAACCAGAAGTAGTCGAAGTTACAAATTGGAAAGATTTAATGCCGAAATATCATTTAGAACATAATCAAGCGGTTCAAGCATTGCAAGAAAAAATGACAAATCTTTATCCAAATGTATATTTAGCTGGTGCCTCATATTATGGTGTCGGAATTGGTGCGTGTATTGGAAATGGAAAGAATATAGCCAATGAAATAATGGCTACATTAAATAAATAATACTGTAGAATAAATAAAAACTGTTCCTTCAGCAAAATGGAGGAACAGTTTTTATTTATTTTATTTGAATGGAAATTGTATTGTTTTTTACATTGTTTTCTTTTATTGTTAATGTTATTTCTCCAGACTCTTTAAATGAATACGGTGATAGTTGATAAATATCTTTTATATCATGTTTTTCTTGTAATTTATTTACCGGTATTGATACGATATTTGGCTTCCATGTTTCTTGTTTTCCTGAAGGATATTCTATAAGTATTACCGGATTTTTTAACTGTATTGTTTTCCAAGAGACGAAATATAGTTGTACTCCTGTATCTTTTTTTAATAATTCTTCGGAGAAATAACCGAATTCGCCTACATTACCGAAAACAGTATAGTTTTGATTTTTTAATTTAATATCTAAATAACTAGGTTGATATGTTACCGCATGATAAGTTCCATATGAAAGTGAGAGTATGGCAGCGATTAAAATACCGATTGAAAATGTCCTAAAGCTATTACCTTTAAAGCTAGTCATCATGAATGAGTTTGGTGTGAATTTTTTTGCTAATAAAAAAATAAGTAATATGAGTAAGAGGGATAAGCCGATGAATATATACATAGGAAATCTTCACCTCCACAATAAAATAATATATTAACTATATTTTACCATAAATGTATGGGGTAGGTTGGTTGTTTAGAAGGAGAAAATGAAGAAACAATTTCTTTACAGTTCTTGATAATTTAAAATTCGATTTATGGAAATTATAGCGTCATGTTTGAGGTGCAATCAGAAGGTATCTAATTCGTGTATATAGAATTAAGAGAGAATGTGCCATTAGAAATGTTTGATTTATGGAACAATAAGGACTTTACTAATTATACATATTTTTTCTGATATAATGAATGAGTAGAGAGAAAGGAGTGATCCTATGGCATTTCCTATACTAGAAACAGAACGCTTACGTTTAGTTGAAATAGAACAATTTTATTGTCAAAAAATATATGAAATCTTTTCATTGGATGAAGTGACGTGTTACTACGGTATGAATTCTTTTACGGAGTTTGGACAAGCTTCACGTATGATCGAATCTTTTTCAAAAAATTACTTTGAGAAAAAGGCAATACGATGGGGAATTGTGTTAAAAGAAACGAACGTTTTAATAGGAACAATTGGACTAAACAATTTACAATTATGGAGTAAACGATCTGAGATTGGATATGATCTGCATCCTCGCTATTGGGGAAATGGTTATGCTTCAGAAGCAGCTGGAGAAATTATTAATTATGGATTTAAAGATTTAGGTTTGTTTAGAATTGGAGCTATTACATATCCTGAAAATGTTACTTCTTGTAGAATGTTATCTAAAATTGGCTTCCAAAAGGAAGGGCTATTGCGCGGATATATTCATCAAGGAAATAAGCAACACGATGCATTATTGTATTCTATAGTGCGAACTGATATTGAGGACATAAATTTATAATAAAAAAAACCTCTTAATTAAAAGAGGTTTTTTTTATTATAAATTAACCTAATTTAGGTAATAAACGTTCTCCGCTTTTCATGCTACTTTTACATAAAGGGCATTTAGGCTCTTCTTCAAATGAAAAGTTCTTTCTCATCCATCCTAAACAATCCTCTGATTCACATTCCCAAACAGGGGTTTGTTCTGGTGGTACTTCTGCTACATCGTTCTTTCGATTGCGATACATGTAACCACTCCTTTTATGTAAAAAATTTTAGTTATATATTAAAAAGGTTGTTAACCTTGCTGGTAACAACCTTTTTATTGTTTGAATTATAGCTTTACAACGTTTTTAGCTTGAGGTCCGCGGTTACCTTCTTCAACTTCGAAGCTAACTTCTTGACCTTCGTCAAGAGACTTGAAGCCGTCGCCAGTGATAGCTGAGAAGTGAACGAATACGTCGTTACCGTCTGCAACTTCGATGAAACCGAAACCTTTTTCGC
>Ga0102589_1001437_pt1 | contig 32471 bp, 4 predicted proteins | sample AraplaMF_Col_mLB_FD_76858 | JGI IMG/M metagenome (GOLD analysis project Ga0102589, IMG submission 76858) | Arabidopsis root microbial communities from the University of North Carolina, USA - plate scrape MF_Col_mLB | ecosystem: Host-associated > Plants > Roots > Endosphere | place: USA...
ATCTAAATCCGTCCAGTTTATAGAATCATTGGATCCCTGCAGAACCCAGCTTCTCGGATCAGCATCGGGACTATTGTTGTACGATTTAGCCGACGTAAGCGCGTAACCATCGATCGTCACTTGTTCGCCAAAGTCGAACTGCAGCCATGCCGTATTGTTCCAAGTTAGCCACTTGGTATTGCTTGATCCGTCAACCAGATTCGCCTTGATATCGTCTGGGGCATTTTCTCCGCTGGCAGTAACCGTAGGCTTGATCGTGCTGAAAGTCTGCACATCCTCACCGAATAGCTTGATTTCGGACAACTGCAGCATCCCGCCGTCATCGTACTGATTAGCAAAGTTATCAAACTTTACAAATTTATAAGCAGCCGTATTGGCAAATGAATAGGTTTTCGTTTGATGGCGGGAGGTGAAGCTTTGATTCTGCTGTGTGTCCAGATCATGCCAGACAATCCCGTCATTGGATCCTTTTAACACCCAGCTTTTTGGATCTCTTCTAGGCTCATCCTCCGCGGTTGTAATGGAGTAAGAGTTAACGATCTTTGCAGTCGTGAATTCATATTGCAGCCATGCTGGAGTACTGAATGTTAACCACTTCGAAAAAATATACTGATCGAACGCTTTATCCTTGCCCTCATGCGTTCCATTTTCACCACTTGCGGTTACCGTCCCGTTTACAGCTACATTGATCGGCAGGATGGTCGTAGTCGACTCGGCTACAATAGCAACCGGAATTTGTACATTGCTGCTAAAACCTAATCCTATTGCGGCCGCTAAGATAAGTGCTCCTATTTTTTTCATGTTTTGCCCTCTATTCTTTTTGTAATATCCGGTACTCAGTCGTTCGTTATTCAGTTCACTTTAAAATTAACTTCCGGGTATTTTGCGGCCAACCTCTCTAGTGCCGAGCTGTCGCCTGTCTGTTTCACATAAAGGTCAAAAAAAGCGAGACTGAATTCGTTAATGATACGATGAACGTACCGCGGATCTTCACCTGGGCTTCGCAATAAAGGTGAAATCAGATGGAAATCAGTGAAGCTCGTATGATCCGTGTGAGGAACGACCATCGACATGCCACCGCCGGCAAGCGCACGCTCGTTGCGGTTGTTGATTACCTTGATATCTTCAAGTGGATCATCAATGATCCCTGCGCTCATGCTCAGAAACGGTTTGCCGATTCCCGTATCTGGCACATTTGACCCATATAACAGACCGTCCATATTAATGGCTGCTTTGATGCGGGAGTCCTCCACCAGCATTTGTGCGGCGGTAGCTCCACCGTAAGAATGGCCGAACATCCCGATTCGCGAAGTGTCGATCCTTCCCGTAAAGCGGTCGTCTACATCGCCTCGGTTAAGCTTCTCCACTTGATCTAGCACAAAAGCGGTATCTTCCCGCCATAATTTGATATGGCGATCTCTTTCAGCAAGTTCAGTTAGATTCGTAGACTGAAAGTATGCGGTTCGACCGCCTGGATAGACGGTAGCCGCAGCGTCATAGGCATGATCGATACATAAGACGATATAACCTTGACTTGCTAACTCCTCGACTTGAAACGTATTTTGATTGCGAAAACCGTTCAAACCATGGGAGAAGATCAATACGGGATAACGGTTCTCGGCGTCTGATAGCCGGGCTTCCGTGAACGCATTCGATTTCACCAAATTCAGATGGCCTAGTACGAATGCCGGGACGGACAAATCTGCTTCCAGTCCCTTTGCAACCTCATGCGCATTGCGGATAAAGGGCTCGCGATTTCCCTCGCCTTTATCACCTGCAGGATAATAAATCTGTACCATTAGCTCGCGCCGGTCATTCGGATCTTTTGTAAAAAGTTCCTCCCGCTGATCATCAACCCAATGATACAGCGTTGTGCCGACCATAAATGGGCCGGTCGGTTTATTAAATAAAGATACAGGCATGAGTGCAGGCATTGCGACCGCAACAGACAAATAAATGACAAGCAGCAATGTACGAACCGTGACCGTAATTCTGTTTCTTGGGCTCTCTTTGCTCCTGGCCAATAGATAGCATACTGTCAATATAAATGGGGACAAATAAGCCGGAATCATCTGCCAACGGAAGCCTTCAGCGATAAGCTGTACGATAAGAACACCGTAGGCAACCGTCAAGGCGGTGACAGACCACCGTTTTGTCTTCCAGCCTGCAAATAGAGTCCATCCTAGAAGGACGAAATTTACAAAGATCAACCCGATTTCCCAAAATCCCATCGGATTCTCCCACCTTTCCTCATTTTCATTTAGGTACTATTAGTACCTGAAAATTATTTTGGGTACAAACATTATAAGTTGCATATATATTTGCTCGAAGTGAATCCACGAAAACAAAAAAGCTGAGAAGAACGGCGACCTGTAAGTATTGTTTTTCTCAGCTCTAACAAATGGAGCCTCATTCTACTTCCTAATTCCATTCAATATGATATCTACCATCATTGAAAGAGATTCTTGCACCGTAATTTGACTGGAAGCTAAATTGCGCTGATCGAAAATCGATTTCATTAAAAAATTGAGGGTTTGGATCAGTGTTGGAATATGCATCGGACGAAAATCACCATTATGGATGCCTTCTTCAATGAGACTAGTAATGATATCCCACTCATCATTAATGGCTTGTTCCATTTCCCTCCACCGTTCGGGGTAGTACCGCCGAAGTTCGACCAGTAAGCGTACATAGCTGTTCTGAAAATCATGAGGGACAATCAAGAGTATACCTTTTAATTTTTCAGATATGGTCAAATTCGTATCTTGGATCACTTCTCGAAAACGTCTTTCCGTTTCTTCGTTTACTTGCTGAACCACATAACCTATAAGTTCATCCTTGGACGGGAAATGCTCGTACAGCGTGCTTTTGCTTACACCTAATTCGCGCGCCAAATCATTCATTGTAAATTTGATTCCTTTTTCATGAAATAGCGCGATAGCAGTTTTGGCAATCCGTTCTTTCATCCTTAGTTCACCTCAAACCAAGAGTAGTACCCATAGATCCATTTATAGTACTTTAGGTACTAGGAAAGTGTAACTCTTTATCTCCTTGGGGTCAAATTCTGCGACCAGTTAACACTATTCAATCCGTTCAGCCATTTGTGTCTTCATCGGAGGAACAATCTCCCACCGTTTGAACTACTTTAGATTTTCGGGGTTTAGCTTTTCCAGTTCTGGAATCACGAAACGTCCGTCTTTTCGAATCAGTCGATCATCAAACCAAATCTCTCCACCGCCATACTCTGAGCGTTGGATCATCACCATGTCCCAGTGGATTGCTGACTTGTTCCCATTTGATGCATCATCATAGCATCGGCCCGGTGTGAAATGAAAGCTGCCTTCGATTTTCTCATCGAACAGAATTTCCTTCATTGGTTCCCTAATGGCAGGATTCACCCCAATTGCAAACTCCCCTATGTAACGTGCACCTTCATCCGCATCTAAGATATTGTTTAGCCGCTCGGTGTTGTTTGCTGTCGCATGAATGATCTTCCCATCTTTAAACTCCAATCGAACGTTCTCAAATGTGAATCCTTGGTAAGGCGATGGTATGTTAAACGTGATAACACCATTCACAGAATTACGAACCGGAGCGGTATATATTTCCCCATCCGGGATATTATTTACACCAGCACACGGTATTGCCGGGATATCTTTGATCGAAAAAGCAAGCTCCGTGCCTGGCCCTTGGATGTTAATGCGGTCTGTCTTCTCCATCAATTCTTTCAATGATTCCATGGCACATGCCATTTTGCCGTAGTCCACCATGCAAACATCGAAGTAGAAGTTCTCAAATGCTTCTGTGCTCATACTTGCCAGCTGTGCCATAGAAGGAGTCGGATAACGAAGATAGATCCATTTGGATTTAAAAAACTCCTTCATAGCGGATTGATAAAATGAAGAAAACAGCTTCATTTTGTCATCGGGTACATCTGACATCTCGTTGATCTGTCCGCCGTCGATAATAATACAAGCTTCCATTTTTTCGATCTGATATTTTTCAATCTTAGCCCAGGTCTTAAACTGTTCTTCTGTCCCTTCTAATAAAAGCTGGCGTCGTACAGAATTTTCGCGCAGATTTACGAATGGGTGCCCACCTGCTTTATGCACGGCCTTCACAAGTTCCTTTGCCAAAGATGTGTCGATTCCAGTTGAATCTATTAATACATTGTCTCCCTTTTGCACTTTTGTAGAATAGTTTACGAGCATATCAGCTAAATTCGTAAGTCGCGGATCCAGCATATATTTACACCTCTCCTATTGTTTTTTATCCATTTATATTGCATGTCAGTGCCTATTTGCTAATTCGTTGAATTTCCTTCAACTCCTCATCTTTGAAAGAGACTTCCTCTACATTTACATTAATCTCTACAACGCTAAGTCCAGTCATATTTTGAACTGCATCGCGGATGTTTACTTGCAATTGGTGACACACTTCATGAATTTTCATACCGTACACAACAATAACTCGCAAGTCTATAGCAGCTTCAACTTCACCTACCTTGACAGACACCCCCTTTTGCACGTTCTTGCCACTCAACATCTTCACCCAATCATCCGACAATCCACCTGACATAGCAGCAATTCCTGGAGTTTCAAGCGCAGCGAGACCAGCGATCGTGGCGACGACATCATCGGATATCAGAATGTTACCTCCATGCTTGTTCCATTGTTTCTCAGTCATGGTAATCTTCCTTTCTGTCTCTCCAAGTTAGATAGTAATCTATCGTGGAACATGAAATTGAATACTGAACGCAAATAGTTCCTCCCGCCGATCATCAACCCAATCCCCCAATTTCATCCCTCTGTCTGCATTTCCATCATCAAGGGCATCCCGAAAGGTAAGAAACAAATTATAGGTACTGCCATTCGTTTTCTCCTCTGCTTATTTTTCTTGTACTTATAGTACCAAATTAGTATTTTTAGTACTGATATTGTTATAATACCATAAAATAACTCTAAGTCAACTCTTCAAAAACTCCGGGAGCAACTCCTATTTTCTAGGTAAAAAAAAAGATACCCACAGCCTGAACACCTTTTTTCTCTTAGTGTCCAGTCTATGGGTACCCGTTTACATGCAATGGTCAACCTTTTTTTCTTTACTTGTAAGCTTTGGATTTTTCCAAAATCGCTTTTATGAGCGATGCGTTTGTAGGAGCATAGTCTCTTTCCAGCATCTGCTCGTGTTTGCCGTCTCCTGAATAGAAGTGCAACTGTCCAGTTGTTAACTCGCTCCAGGACGTCCCTCCGCGTTCTACTTCGCCTATTGCTTCTGACGATTGGATCAGATAAATGTCTGCCCGAACTTCTCCTGTCGTTTCCATATTATCGATCCAATTTTTGTAGGTCGTAATGTTTTGTCTAACTTCTTCTGCGTCTAGTCCTGGAACATACCGGAGGAATAGAGAAATTTCTTCTTGAAGCGTCTCCAGGTACTCTTCTTGCAGCATGTTCAAGGAATGCGAATCTCTTGGGTAGGCATCAAGCATAATGATGCCGGCTACCTCGCGATTTTGTTGTTCCAGTTGCTTGGCCACTTCAAACGCTAGGTTACCTCCGGCAGAGTAGCCCAACAAATAGAGCGGACCCTGAGGCTGCAGCTTGTGAACGCTTTGTGCAAAGTATGTGGCTGCATCTTCGCACCTAATAAAATCATAGGCATATATAGCAGTCGTATCTTGCAGTAATGTCGCCAGCATCGTGAATACTTGACCAAACCCGACGATAGGCGGGAAACAATGCAAGGTTATGCCGTTTGCATTGTTTTCGTTCCACACGGACACTCCTTCAGTTGGCTGCTTCACTAGATCGTCTGAGCTGCTTCCGCTTTGAAGATAATCAGCGAGTTCCATAACCGTCGGGTAAGCGAAGGCGGCACTAAACGATATATCAACGTCCAATCTACGGCGTGCTTCACCAATCGTTTGAATCAGCTTCAAAGAATGTCCGCCTATATCGAAGAAGTTATCGTGAATGCCGATTCTCTCTAAGCCGAGAATCTCCTGCCAAATGTCGGCAAGCGCTTGTTCTAACGCATTTCTTGGTGCTGTATAATTTGCTTGAAGAGGCTCATTGAGCTGTATATGAGATAAGCCTCTGCGATCGACTTTGCCATTGGCTGTAAGCGGCAGCATATCCAGCTGCACGAATCGGGTCGGAATCATATAGGCTGGGAGCTGCTTGGATAAGGCTCTCCGCAGTGCTCCGGCCACTAGCTCAGTATCCGCTACGACATATGCGAATAGACTCTTCTCCTTCGCTTCATTTTCGCGAACGATGACCGCCGCTTCCTTCACCTCCTTCACTTTCGTCAGAGCGGCTTCCACTTCGCCCAGCTCGATGCGGAAACCGTGTAATTTCACTTGGTCATCTGCACGACCCAAATATTCCAAGTTTCCATTATCCTGCATTTTTGCCAAGTCTCCTGTGCGGTACATCCGCTTTCCAGGAGCGAGTGGATGGTCTACGAACTTCTCTGCCGTCAAATCGGAGCGGTTGAGGTACCCTCTCGCTACTCCATCTCCAGCAATATAGATTTCTCCTGGTACCCCTATTGGAACTTGCTTGCCATCAGAGTTGAGCAAATAGATGCTGACATTCGCAGCCGGTACGCCAATGGGAACCGAACCGCTTGTATCTGTTGCCGGATCGTATCGATAAATCATGCAGCCGACAACCGTTTCTGTCGGGCCGTATTCATTGAATATCTCGATTTCTCCGCCAAATTGGTCATGGATGCTTCTCGCCAGATCTGTGCCAAGATTGTCTCCACCGACAATCAGCTTTCGGATGCTCGATCCGAGCGTGACCTTCAATTCCTTGATCAAACTTAAATGAGCTGGCGTCAGCTTGACAATGTTGACTTGATTATCCGTTACAATCCGCTCAATCAATAGCGCTTTGTCTTCCCCGCTATAAATCCGAATCAGACTGCCTGTAAGCAAAGGCGTAAATACGGATGTCACCGTCAAGTCGAAGGAAATGGAAGAGTACAGCGGGAAATCCAACCTTTCCCCGGCAGCATATACGTTTTTCGCCCACCATAAATAATTCGTCAGGCCCTGATGAGTAATCATTGCTCCCTTCGGATTTCCTGTCGTTCCTGATGTATAAATCACATAAGCAAGGTCGTTGGCGCTTGATACCGGATCGAGATTCCATTCATCTTCGCTGTAGGCAGCCTGATCGTTTAGATCGATAAGCTTTCCTTCAAACTGTACGCGAGCCCGTAAATGATGCTGCGTGAGAAGCACCTGCGAACCGGAGTCCTCCAGCATGTAACAAATACGTTGTTCCGGGTACTCCGGATCAATCGGCACGTAAGCTCCTCCGGCTTTTAGCACACCTAGTATGCCAACGATCATTTCCACCGACCGATCCACCAAAATGCCGACAAATTGATCCGCTCGTACGCCGGCTGCCCGCAATGTCCTTGCCAGGCGATTGGAACGGGCATTCAGCTCACTGTATGTCACTTGCTCTTCTTCATGAATGATGGCTACCGCTTCTGGCGTTTTTTCCGCCTGCCGCTCGAACAATTGGTATACCGTTGCTTCTCGAGGATATTCCGAAGCTGTGGCATTACGTGCCTCAAGCTGTGCGCGCTCTTCCGCAGTTAGGATCTCTAATGACGCAATCTGTGCCTGAGGATTTGCCGTAACCGCATGAATCAAATGCTCGAAGTGTTTCGCCATCCGCGCAATGGTCTCTCGTTTGAACAAGGAGGAAGCGTACTCGATGCTGCACGAGATTCCGTTCTCCACCTCTACCAGTTGGAAGGTGAGATCAAACTTCGCTACGGAATGTTCGATTGCATAGGGCTGGATGTGCAAGCCCTGGATTTGCAAATCTCTTTGTTCCATATTTTGCAGAACGAACATCGTATCGAAAATCGGGTTGCGGCTTCTGTCCCTTTTGACCTGCACCTTCTCTACCAATTCTTCAAATGGATAGCCTTGGTGCTCGTAGGCATCAAGCATCGTTTCTTTTATTTCTTCTACATACGATAAAAATGTTTTGTTGCCTGCCGGATAGCTGCGTATCGCTAGCGTGCCCACAAACATACCCACCAGTGACTCCAAGTCGTTATGTGATCTGCCTGCAATCGGCGTACCAACAACAATATCCTCTTGACCCGAATATTTATGCAGCAAGGTTGTATATATCGCCAGCAGTACCATATACAGAGACGATCCGGTTTCTGCTGCTATCCGTTTCAAGCGCTGGCTCAACGGATTCCCAAGCATAAATGACATCGCTTCTCCCTGGAAGCTTTGCACCACAGGCCGGACATAATCGGTTGGCAGCTCCAGAACAGGAATAGGCCCGCTGAACATATTCAACCAATAGGCCTCCTCCTGCTGCTTGCGCTTTATCTGCGTCTCGGACTGCTGCCATGCCGCGTAGTCTTTGTATTGAATACGCAGAGGCGGAAGTTCTTCCCCTTCATACAAGCGAGCAAATTCATCTACCAAAATGCCTATCGATACGCCATCGGAAATGATGTGATGCATGTCGAGCACGAACAAATGGCGTTCAGACGCAAGCTCTATCAGCCCGACGCGCAAGATCGGCGGCTGCTCCAGATGAAAGGCACGAATAAATGTCCGAACAGCTTCCGTGGCTTCCGTTTCGCTTGCTTGCACGTATTCCGCAGTAAAGCCAACCTCATGATGAACACATTGTACAGGCTCGCCTTCTGCCATGTGAAAGCTTGTGCGCAGCGTCTCGTGACGGGCAATGAGCTTGTGAAGCGCGGATTCAAACCTCTGTCGGTCAAGCGCTCCTTGAAGTTCCAGCACTATAGGCAAATTGTAGCTCAGTCCCGTTTCTTCGAGCTGGTGCAAGATATACAGCCGCTTTTGCGCGGAAGACACTGCATAATACGCCTGCTCTTCGACAGGTTCGATAGCAGTGAACGTCTGCTGCTCTCTATCTGCTATGGCCTCGGCCAGCAGCTCGATGGTAGAGAACCGGAATACATCCCGCAACGGTACGTTCACTTGCAGTTCTTTGTGCAGACGGCTCACCATGGTCGTAGCGCGCAAAGAGTGACCGCCGATTTCAAAAAAGTTGTCGCGCACACCTACACGGTCAAGACCAAGTATTTCTTTCCAAATGTTCACGAGCTGCGCTTCGACGCGAGTTCGGGGCGCTGCATATTCAGCCGCAGCCAGAAGGTTTTCTTCCGGCGCCGGCAGCGCTTTTCGATCGATTTTACCATTTGCCGTCAGCGGTATCCGATCGATCTGCACGAAGTACGCAGGAATCATATAATTTGGCAATCGCTGAGCTAAGTGTTCTCGCAGTTCGCCTGCAGCCAGTTTCCGATCAGCTACAACATACGCACATAGCTGCCGTTCTCCGTTTTCAGCAGTCCTTGCGATCACAACGGCTTCGCGCAAAGCATCGATTTGTCCAAGCAGCGCCTCGATTTCTCCAACTTCGATCCTGTAACCGCGAATTTTTACCTGTTGATCCGTTCGTCCCACGTATTCGAGGGTACCGTCTGGCAACCAGCGAGCGAGATCGCCTGTTCGGTACATTTTTCCACCTGGTGTAAACGGATTGTCTACAAACCTCTCCGCTGTAAGTTCTGGCAGATTCAAATAACCTCGAGCTACGCCTTCTCCAGCCGCATACAGTTCTCCCACCGCGCCCAGAGGCAACAACATGCCTGCTCGATCCAGCACATACACTTGTGTATTGCTGATTGGACGACCGATCGGAATGGTAGATCGATCCATATCCTCCAAGCTGATCGTATGGCAGCATGTAAACGTTGTGTTTTCCGTCGGGCCGTACCCGTTGATTAATCGCAGGTTCGGGTAGCGTTCCAAAACTTTTTTCACATGCGGTTTCGATACAATATCGCCCCCCACGAGCAATTGCTTGACCCCTGCCAATCCTTCGAGTTGATGTTCAGCCATTACCGAAAACAATCCTGCCGTTAGCCATACAATCGTGACCTGATACTTCCGAATCGCTTGCGTCCAATCTTCCAGCGACAAGCTGGTTGGAGGCATGAGCGCTAAAGACGCTCCATTCAGCAAGCTGGCCCAAATCTCAAATGTCGCAGCATCGAAGGAAATGGTTGACCCTTGCAAAAAGACGTCACTTTCACAGATGTCTACGTAACTTGCTTGGGCAACAAGACGTACAACCCCGCGCTGTGTGACGCAGACTCCTTTGGGAGTTCCTGTAGAGCCCGAAGTATAGTTGACGTACGCCAGATGAGTCGGCCCTGTGAGCGACTTCAGATTGGTACCATCTTGGTCGTAAGCTAGCTCGTCATCGAGAAGCACAACCTTTTCAGCAGCAAAGGCAGTTTGTTGTAAATGGCTCTGGATTAGCAGTACGCGAACATTTGCATCCTGCATCATGTAACGTATGCGTTCCTCCGGATATTGAGAGTCGATCGGCACGTAGGCTCCTCCCGCTTTCAGGATTGCCAGTATACCGACAATCATCTCAATAGAACGTTCAGCCGCAATGGCTACCAACTGTTCTGCTTCTACCCCGGCCCTTCTCAACGTCCGCGCCAAACGATTTGCTTTCTCGTTCAACTCTCCATAGGAACATTGCTTCTCCCCGAATAAAACGGCAGGTGCATGTGGCGTTCGTTCGGCCTGCTCCTCAAACCATTGATGGATCGCAAGCTCTCGAGGATACGTTAATTGGGTATCGTTAAACAAACTGATCAGCTGCACTCGTTCTTCATCCGCCACGATTTGCAGCGTTGCAAGGCTCGCCTGCGGATTTTCGATCACTGAGGCGATCAACTGCACAAAGTGTCTCGCAAACCGTTGCACGGTTTCAAGCTTATACAATGAAGTTGCGTATTCCAAATGGAAAGCTATTCCGGCTTCTTCGTCCACAGCCTGCAAGGTTAAATCAAATTTTGCTGTCTTATGCTCGGTATGATATGGCTTCATCAGGAGCTGATCGAGTTCAAACGGCTTGCTTTCTTTATTTTGCAAAACAAACATCGTGTCAAAGATCGCGTTGCGGCTCAAGTCTCGATTGACTTGCACCTGTTCAATCAGTTCTTCGAACGGGTAGTCCTGGTGTTCATAGGCGTTCAGCATCGTTTCCTTGATTTCTTTCAAATAAGACAGAAACGGCTTCTCTCCCGCTGGATAGCTGCGGATGGCCAATGTCCCGACAAACATACCTATCAAACCTTGCAAGTCGCTGTGGGTTCTCCCCGCAAGCGGCACACCGATGATGATGTCTTCCTGCCCCGAATATTTATGCAAAAAAGCTTTATAGACGGCCAGCAACACCATATATAGCGTCACGCCGTTTCGGGCGGCAAGTTGGTGCAATGCATCCCTTTGCTTTGAGTCGATCTTGAATTCCAGAGAGCTGCCCTCGTATTTCTGTATCGCAGGACGTACATAATCTGTTGGCATTTCCAGCACAGGCAGTTCTCCGCCTAATGCTTTCATCCAATAAGAGCCATGCTGTTTCATTTGTTCTTTCTGGGCCTCAGATTGCTGCCACACTGCGTAATCTTTGTACTGAATGCGCAGCGAAGGCAGTTCCTCACCGCTGTACAAGCGGACAAACTCCTCAACCAAAATATCCATGGATATGCCATCGGAAACGATGTGATGCATGTCAAACATCAGCAAATGGCAATCCGCTGCCCATTCGATCAAACCGACCCGCAGCAGAGGCGCTTTGCTTAAGTCGAACGGCTCCACGAAGTCGCGTATAATGGTCTCTTCCTCATTCCAGCCAGCCTGTGAAAAAGCTACTTCAAAGTCGACCGTCTCGTACACGCGTTGCATCGGCTCACCTTGCACCATCTCGAAGCCTGTGCGCAGCGTCTCATGACGAGCGATGAGACTGCGGAATGCCTCTTCGAAGCGATTGCGGTTTAGCGTTCCTTCAAGTATTAGCATGCCCGGCATGTTGTAGCTCTGCTCTGCCCCGTTGATCTGCTGCAAAATGTACATCCGTTTCTGTGCCGAGGACACCGGATAGTAGTCCCTTGCTTCGATGAGAGGAATAGCTGCATACTCCTTCTGCTCCAACCCGGAGATCGCCTGCGCCATCTCTTCGACTGTCGGACAACGGAACACGTCTCTTAACGGAATCTCCGCCTCCAGCGTCTGATGAATGCGCGATACAAGCGTCATCGCCCGGAGCGAGTGGCCCCCAATGTCAAAGAAGTTATCGTGAATGCCGACACGCTCCAGTCCCAGCACCTCTTGCCATAGCTGCGCCAGCTTCGCTTCCGTCGTCGTGCGCGGCGCTATATACTCCGTTCTCGTACTCAGCGTCCCTTCCGGCGCTGGCAGTGCCTTGCGGTCCAGCTTCCCGTTTGGCGTGAGCGGCATCTTCTCTAGGCGAATAAAGTGCGAAGGGATCATATATGACGGAAGGCCCGCCGCCAACTTGCTCCGCATCGCCTGCGCCGTAAGCTCACCGCTGCCCGTTACATAGGCGCACAGTTCCTGCATTTCCCCAGCGGCAACGGTTACGACCGCTTCCTTAACGCCGTCGATTCGCAGCAGATGTGCTTCGATCTCGCCCGGTTCGATCCGGTACCCGCGGATCTTCACCTGATGGTCGATCCGTCCTAAATGCTCCAGTCTACCATCTGGCAGCCAGCGGGCCAAATCGCCCGTCCGGTAGATCCGCTCCCCGGGGAGGTAGGGATGATCGACAAACTTCTCCCTGGTCAGCTCTTCGCGTGCCCAGTATCCGCGGGCGACCCCGGCGCCTCCGAGGCACAGTTCGCCTACGGCTCCGATCGGCTGCAGCTGCAGCGCTTCGTTCAGCACATACGCCTGCGTGTTCGCCAGCGGACGGCCGATACTGACTTTTTCTCCTTCGCGTTCCTTTAAATGCTCAAACGTAGACCACACCGTCGTTTCCGTCGGGCCGTACATATTGTACAGCGACGCATTCGTTTGCACCCGAAGCTGCTCCAGCAGCGCCGCAGGCAGCGGCTCGCCGCCGATCAGCAGGGCTGGTATACGGCGCAGCTGCGTGGCGCTGTGCTCCTGCTCCAGCATCATCGACAGCCTCGAAGGCGTCGTCTGCATCAGCTGTACCGGATGCTGCGCCAGCAAATCGCCCAGCAGCGCAGGGTCCTGAAGCTCCGCTTCGCTGGCGAGAACGATCTGCATCCCGCAGCTGAGCGGTACCCAGCTCTCGGTCACGAAGATGTCGAAGGACACCGTGGTGACCGAGAGGATCGACGCAGACGGCGCAAACGGCAGCGAGCGCACCATCCCCGCGATAAAGTTCACGACGTTCCGGTGCTCCACCACCACGCCTTTCGGCTTGCCGGTGGTGCCTGACGTGTAGATCACATACGCGCTGTTCATCGGCGTTGTCTGTACATCCGTTGATCCCGTGGATGCCGGCGAATAGGCTTCTAGTTCCTCCGCGGAGGCGAATCTCACCATGGCTGAGCAGTTCCCTTCGGCATCCGTGGCGGCCAAGCGTTCCTTCTTTCCTTCAACAGCCGCAGCGGCTATTTCCGTAATGGCGGAGCGTTCCGCATCCATGCACGTAACAGCCAAACGTTCCACATCCAAGCACAGAACATGCCGCAGCGGTGTTTCCTCCCAATCTGCCAGCATTTCCGTCTGCGTCTCTTCACTTAGCAGGATACGGATACCGGCATCCTGGATCATTCCCTCGATACGTGCTGCTGGCAGTGCCGGATCCAGCGGCACATAGGCTGCTCCGGCTTTCAGCACGCCCAGCAGAGCTGCTATCAATTGCGGCGAACGGCTGAGCAGCACCCCGACGCGGTCTTCGTTTTTCACCCCGTTCGAACGCAGCCAGCCAGCGATGCGGTTGGCTCGCGCCTCCAGCTCGCCGTACGTCCATACCGTCTCTCCGCTTACGAGCGCCGGCTGCTCCGGCGTCCGTGCAGCCTGCTGTTCGAACAGCGCATGCACCGTTGCTTCCGCAGGCAGCTTCACCGCCGTATCGTTGAATGTCACCAGCAGCTCTTCCCGCTCTTCGGCCGTCAGCAGTTCCAGCTTCTCTACCGCCACGTTCGGGGTGGACACGAGCTGATCCACCATCCGCATCCAGTGACCTTGCAAGCGCTCCATCGTGCCTCGCTCGTACACCTGTCCGTTGTAGTCGAAATGAATGTGCAGCTCTTCTCCCGGCTGAATCATCACATTCAGGTCGTAATTCGTTTGTTCCTCCGCCTGAACCCCCGTAATTTCCAGTCCACTTGCATCCGCTGACGCTTCCACCTGCGCGGTTTGCATCGGGTAGTTCTCGAACACAAGAATATGGTCGAACAGTTCTCTCGTTCCGGCGCACTGCGCCTGGATCTCGTGCAGCGGATAGTAGGCGTAACCTTGCGAGGCCAGCGCCTGCGCCTGCATGCGGCGAAGCAGATCCGCAACCGTCTCCTGTCCCTCGCACGTTATCCGGACAGGCAGCGTATTGATGAACAGTCCGATCATCCCTTCCACGCCGGGAAGGTCTGCCGGTCTGCCCGAAACGACGCCGCCAAATACCGCATCCCGTCCGCCGCTGTAGGCGTGCAGCACCAGTCCCCATGCCGTTTGCAGCAGTGTGCTTACCGTTACGCCGTGCGCAGTGGCCGCTAGTGCGATGGCTTTGCTCTGCTCCTGAGGGACGCTCCAGCTCACGCGTTTCGCTTCATAGCCTTGCACCTGACGCTGCCGCTTCGGAAGTGCAGATAGCGCTTCGCTGCCCTCCAACTGCTCCTTCCAGTAGCTTCGTGCCGAATTCACATCCTGTTCGGACAGCCAGCGGATATAGTCGCTATACGCGCGGACGCTGCGTAACGGCGCCTCTTCCCCGGCGCGCAAGGCGTTGTAGATCCCCATTACTTCTTCCATCACCAACGGCAAGCACCAGCCGTCCATCAACAGGTGATGGAAGCTCCATAACACCTCGTAGGTTTGCACTCCTGTGCGGAGCACCGCCACACGCATCAGGCTACCTGACGCTACCGCAAAGCCTTGCTTTCGGTCGTCCAACTTCCACTGCGCTATGCAAGCTGCCTGCTCTCCCGCGTCGTGCATCGTCAGATCGCGATAGGCGATTGTAAACGGACGCTTCCGGTACACGACTTGCAGCGGCTCGCTTCGCCACTGACTGTCAATGCTCGTTCGCAGCACCGCATGCCGCTGCACGACGGTTTGCCAGCTTTGTTCAAAGGCTGCAGGCTGCAGCTCGCCCTGCAGGGTCAGATGGATCTGGTTCACGTAGGCGCCAGCATGCGGGTCAAGACGGCTGTGGAACAGCATCCCTTGCTGCATCGGCGTCAGCGCGTACACCTCTTCGATCTCACCTAACGCTGCGCTCCGCTGCATGAGCGCATCCAGCTCTTCTTGCGTAAATCCAGGCTGCAGCAGATCGCTTGGCGTCAGTTCCGTCCTCTCCTGCGCGACACAATGGGCCAGCAGCTCTTGCAAGCTGATCTGCAACTCGTGCGCGAAGCGCTCCATCGTCGCTTGGCGGTACTGCTCCGCGCTGTAGCTGATGTGCAGACGAAGTGCTCCTTCCGCGATCATGCCGTTGCATTCCAGCGCCGCCGCACGCTGTCTTCTGCCGCTTATCGCCTCGCCCGTAGAAAGCGGCGAGATTCGCAGCGCGCTGTGCTCCAAATCCTGATCAAACTGTCCCAAATAGTTGAACGAAATGTCAGGATCGCACGCCCACTCCGTCTCATTCGGCTCGGACATGTAGCGCAGGAGGCCATAGCCGATTCCTTTATGCGGAATCGCCCGCAGCGTTTCCTTCACACGCTTAATCCGCTGCGGCAGGCTCATTTCCGGCTCGATCTCCAGCACCACCGGAAACGCGCTCGTAAACCACCCGACCGTCCGGCTTACATCCACATCCGCCGCAATCGGTTCTCTGCCGTGTCCTTCCAGCAAGACCGCCACGCGTTCGAGTCCGCTCCACGCTTGAACCGCCATTGCCAGTGCGGCCAGCAACAGATCGTTGACCTCCGTACCGTAGGCTCGGTGTGCTTCTTTCAACAATTGCTGCGTCTGTCCCTGCGACCACTCCACCGTCAGCGTCCGGCTGACGGCCAGCGTGGACGCGCCTTGCTCATCATCTTTAGGCAGAGGCACTAGATCCTTCTCTACAACCGACTGCCAGTAAGCACGCTGCGTCTCCATCGCCGGACTTGCCGCATAGGCGCCAAGCTGCTGCGACCATGTTTGAAACGAGTCCGTTTTCAGCGGCAGCCGAATGTCCTGTCCTTGCGCCGCTTGTTCGTAAGCTGTCGCTATATCCTCAAAAAGGATGCGCCACGATACTCCGTCGACGACCCAATGATGAATCGCGATCAACAAATGATCCCCGTCCGGGCACTGGAACAAGCCCAGTTTCAGGAGCGGACCGGCGGCCAGCGAGAAGCTGGCCTGCAGCTTGCCGGCCTCCGTCTCGATCCGCTGGCTCCAAGCCTCTTCGTCACGGAAGTCAAATACGTCCAGACAATAGCTTTCGCCGTCTTCCACGCTGCGGTTCCAAGCGGCGTAGCCGTCTTCCGTCTGCGTTACAATTATCCGCAGCGCGTCGTGGTGCTTGGCAATGCGCTGCATCGTCAGGCGCAGCGCTCCGATGTCGAACCGGTCTTCCCGGTGCAGCATAACCGCGTGGTTGAAATGATGCAGATCCACGGGATCATGCTGCACGAACCAGCGCTGGATCGGCGTAAGCGGCACGGAACCGTATACCTCTCCTTGTTCCGTACGGCGAGTGGCCGCCGTCATCTGGGAGCTAAGCTCGGAGACGACCGGATAGCGGAACAGATCTTTCATCTCGACCTTATACCCAGCTTGTAATAGCCGCGAAGCGACTTGAATCGCTTTGATCGAATCGCCGCCAAGCTCGAAGAAATGATCTAGGATGCCAATCTTCTCTACGCCCAACACCGACTGCCAGACGGACACGAGAGCTTTTTCCTCGCCCGTGCGCGGGGCGACGTATTCCGTCCCCGTACTCAAGCCTGCTTCCGGCGCAGGCAGCGATTTGCGATCCACTTTGCCGCTGGAGGTCAGCGGCATCCGGTCGAGCTGCGTAAAGTATACCGGAATCATGTATTCCGGCAGCTCGCGGGCCAGCGCCTTCCTCAGCTCTCCGACCGTCAGCACGCGCTCCGCTACAATGTACGCGCACAACTGCTTTTGCCCGGCAGCATCCTCCCGTGCAACCACCGCCGCCTCTTCCACCGCAGCTACCTTCAGGAGCTGGGCTTCGATTTCTCCAAGCTCGATCCGGTAACCGCGGATTTTCACCTGATCGTCGATCCGGCCCAAATAATCCACAGTGCCATCAGGCAGCCAGCGGGCCAAATCGCCTGTTCGGTACATCCGGCGGCCCGGCTCGAACGGATTTTCGACGAACTTTTCCGCTGTCAACTCCAGACGGTTCAAGTAGCCTCTGGCCACCCCGGCGCCCGAGATGTACAGTTCCCCGGCGACGCCGATCGGCTGCAATCCGCCGCGCGCGTCCAAAATATAGACTGTCGTATTATGAATCGGCTTGCCTACAGTCGCTTTTACGTTTGAATAACATGGACCTGTGAGAACCTCGATCGTCGTTTCTGTAGGTCCGTAGTGATTGTACAGGCAATAGCCAAGCTGCAAAACTTCCTCTTTCAGCCGATCGTCCAGCTTTTCTCCGCCAGCGATGACATGTTGCAAGCCCGGTAGTTTGGTTTGACCCACGAGCAGTTCCCGAATGTAAGACGGCGTGAAGTTGATCGTATTGATTTTGTTCTCGTGGATGTAGTCTAGCAGCTTAGGCGGATTCAGCAGCGTCTCTTTCTGGATCACATGCAATGTTTTTCCGGCCATCAGGCTGCCAAATAATTGTTCTACACTGGGATCGAATGTGAACGATGTCGTTAACATCAGGTTATCGCTCAGCTCATAGCGGGAAATATACCAGGAAATGACGTTGGCGGCATTCCGGTGCTCTACCATAACCCCTTTTGGCTTGCCTGTCGAGCCAGACGTATAGATGACGTAGGCCAAATCGCTCGGACTGGAAACATTCACTAGGTTCGTGGCATCTTCAAGGTAAGCGGCGGGATCGTCCAGCCTAATCAGTGCTTTTGCAAACAGGCTGGCATATTCCTGGAAGCGGGTCTGCAGAAGCAGCGGCGATGCGCCTGAATCCTCCAGCAGATAACGGATGCGCTCGGCCGGATACGCCGGATCGATCGGCACATAAGCGCCTCCAGCCTTCAAAATAGCCATAATGCCGACGACCATCTCTAGCGATGGCTCCGCCATAATGCCGACCACCCAGTCGGCTTTCACACCCGCGGCCCGAAGCGTCCGCGCCAGCCGGTTGGCCCGCTCATTCAGCTCGGAGTACGTCAGTTGATGATCTTCAAATACCACAGCCACTGTGTCCGGTGTTTTCGCCGCTTGTTTTTCGAACAGCTTATGCAACGTTGCTTCTGCCAGCAGCTCAACCGCCGTATCGTTGAATGTCACCAGCAGCTCTTCCCGCTCGTCAGCCGTCAGCACCTCGATGCTTCCCAGCATCGCTTGCGGATGATGGACTGCTTGGCGCAGCAGCTCGGTGAAGTGACTCGCCCAGCGCTCGATCGTCGTCCGTTCGAATAGTTTCGATGCATATTCCAGGGTGCATCGCATCCCCTGCTCGTGCTCGCTGACCGACAGCGTTAAGTCGAACTTCGCTGCTCCGCTTTCGATCGGATACGGCGTCCATTGCAGACCCGCCAGCTCCAATTCGGCCTGCTCGGTGTTTTGCAGCACCAGCATGGCATCGAACAACGGATTGCGGCTCATATCCCGCTGCTTTACAACCTGCTCCACCAGTTCCTCGAACGGGTAGTCTCCATGCTCCAGTGCGCCTAACGCCGTCTGCTTCACTTCCTGCAAGTAAGCCGAGAACGGCTTTTCTCCGGACGGGCTCATCCGCAGCGCCAGCGTGTTCACAAACATCCCCAGCATCCCTTGCAGGTCCGCATGGGAACGTCCGGCGATCGACGTACCGACGATCACTTCTTCTTGACCGCTTAACCGCCCGAGCAGGGCGCTGTATGCGGCAAGCAGCACCATGTACACGGTCGCGCCGTTTTCCCGCGCCAGCTCTCTTATCGCTTCGGCCAGCACGCTGTCCAACTCGAAATCGAACCGATCCCCCTCGAAGCTGCGCACCACCGGTCGCGGAGCATCCGTCGGCAGGCTCAGCACCGGCAGCTCGCCAGCAAACTGGCTCAGCCAATAGCTTTCCATCATCCGGTAGGCCGCACTTTGCCGATATCCTTGCTGCCAGAGCGCATAATCTTTATACTGCAGCCGCAGCGGTTCCAGTTCTTCTCCGGCATACAGCTTCGTCAATTCCTGCACCAAAATGCTTATCGAGGTGCCGTCGGACACGATATGGTGCATATCGAACAGCAGCACGTAATCCGCTTCGTCCAGCCGTACTACCGTCGTCCGCAGCAGCGGCGCAACGCCAAGGTCAAACGGACGGAGGAAGCTGCGAATGTACGCCTGCGCATCGGCTCCTCTCGCCTCCTCGTACGCGACGGTGAAGCCGGGAGCCTCTACGATGCGCTGCATCGGCTCCCCGTCTACCGCTGCAAACGCTGTGCGCAGCGATTCATGACGGGCGATGAGCGCCTGTAGGGCGGCTTCCAGCCGCTGGCGATCCAGCGTACCCGTCAGGCGCAGTGCCGCAGGCATGTTGTAGCTCAGTTCGGCTCCCTCTAGCTGCTGCAGCACATACAGCCGTTTTTGCGCAGAAGACAGCGGATACGCCGCCTGCAGCGGAGCGGGCACAAGCGCTTCAAATACGCAACCCTCCGCCGCCTCCAGGGCAGTCGCCAAGCTTTCGATCGTTGGCGAGAGGAACAATTGCCGCAGCGGCACCTCCGCCTCCAGCATCTGGTGAATGCGCGCTACGAGCGTCATCGCTCGCAGCGAATGGCCCCCGATGTCAAAGAAGTTATCGCGGATGCCGACACGCTCCAGCCCCAGCACCTCTTGCCATAGCTGCGCAAGCTTCGCTTCCGTCGTCGTACGCGGCGCTACATACTCCGTTCCCGTACTCAGCGCCCTATCTGGTGCTGGCAGCGCCTTGCGATCCAGCTTCCCGTTTGGCGTGAGCGGCATCTTCTCCAAGCGAATGAAGTGCGAGGGAATCATATAGGACGGAAGACCCGCCGCAAGCTTGCTCCGTATCGCCTGCGCCGTGAGATCACCGCTGCCCGTTACATAGGCGCACAGTTCCTGCGTTTCCCCGGTAGCAACGGTCACGACCGCTTCCTTGACGCCTTCAACTCTCAGCAGATGCGCTTCGATCTCGCCCGGTTCGATCCGGTACCCGCGGATCTTCACCTGATGGTCGATCCGGCCCAAATGCTCCAATCGGCCATCCGGCAGCCAGCGGGCCAAATCGCCCGTCCGGTAGATCCGCTCCCCCGGATGAAACGGATGATCGACAAACTTCTCTCTGGTCAGCTCTTCGCGCGCCCAATATCCGCGAGCAACCCCGGCACCTCCGAGGCACAACTCGCCTACGGCTCCAATCGGCTGCAACTGCAGTGCTTCGTTCAGCACGTACGCCTGCGTGTTCGCCAGCGGACGGCCGATGCTGACTTTTTCCCCTTCTCTGTCCTTCAGATGTTCAAACGTAGACCACACCGTCGTTTCCGTCGGACCGTACATATTGTACAGCGACGCATTCGTTTGCGCCCGAAGCTGTTCCAGCAGCGCCGCAGGTAGCGGCTCGCCGCCTATCAACAGGGCTGGTATACGGCGCAGTTGCGCTGCGCTGTGCTCCTGCTCCAGCATCATCGACAGCCTCGATGGCGTCGTCTGCATCAGCTGTACCGGATGCTCCGCCAGCAAATCGCCCAGCAGCGCAGGATCCTGAAGCTCCGCTTCGCTGGCAAGAACGATCTGCATCCCACAGCTAAGCGGTACCCAGCTCTCGGTCACAAAGATGTCGAAGGACACCGTTGTAACCGAGAGGATCGATGCAGACGGTACAAACGGCAGCGAGCGCACCATCCCCACGATAAAGTTCACGACGTTCCGGTGCTCCACCACCACGCCTTTCGGCTTGCCGGTGGTGCCTGATGTGTAGATCACATACGCGCTGTTCATCGACGTTGTCGGTACATCCGACTGTAAGTCCGTTGATCTCGTGGAGTCCGGCGAATAGGTTTCCAATTCTTCCGCCGAGGCGAACCTCACCATGGCGGAGCAGTTCTTCTGCCCTTCGGCAGCCGCAGCGGCTATTTCCGAATTGGCGGAGCGTTCCTCATCCAAGCATAGGACATGCCGCAGCGGTGTTTCCTCCCAGTCCACCACCGTTTCTGCCTGTGTCCCTTCGCTCAGCAGGATTTGGATACCGGCATCCTGGATCATCCCCTCGATACGAGCTGCCGGCAGTGCCGGATCCAGCGGCACATAGGCTGCGCCAGCTTTCAGCACGCCCAGCAGACCGGCGATCAGTTGCGGCGAACGGCTGAGCAGCACCCCGACGCGGTCTTCGCTTCTCACCCCGTGCGCATGCAGCCAGCCGGCGATGCGGTTGGCTCGAGCCTCCAGCTCGCCGTACGTCCATACCGCCTCACCGCTTACGAGCGCCGGCTGCTCCGGCGTCCGTGCAGCCTGCTGTTCGAACAGCGCATGCACCGTTGGTTCCGCCGGCAGCTCCACCGCCGTATCGTTGAATGTCACCAGCAGCTCTTCCCGCTCTTCGGCCGTCAGCAGTTCCAGCTTCTCTACCACCACGTTCGGCGTGGAAACGATCTGCTCTACCATCCGCATCCAGTGACCTTGCAAGCGCTCCATCACGCCTTGTTCGTACACCTGTCCGTTGTAGTCGAAATGAATGTGCAGCTCTTCTCCCGGCTGAATCATTACATTCAGGTCATAATTCGTTTGTTCGTCCGCTTGAACCTCCGTAATTTCCAGTCCGCTTGCATCCGCTGACGCTTCCGCCTGCGCGGTTTGCATCGGGTAATTCTCGAACACAAGAATATGGTCGAACAGCTCTCTCGTTCCGGCGCACTGCGCCTGGATCTCGTGCAGCGGATAGTAGGCGTAACCTTGCGAGGCCAGCGCCTGCGCCTGCATGCGGCGCAGCAGGTCCGCAACCGTTTCCCGGCCCTCGCACGCTACCCGGACAGGCAGCGTATTGATGAACAGTCCGATCATCCCTTCCACGCCGGGCAGGTCTGCCGGTCGGCCCGACACGACGCCGCCAAATACCGCATCCCGGCTGCCGCTGTAGGCATGCAGCACCAGTCCCCATGCCGTTTGCAGCAGCGTGCTTACCGTTACGCCGTGCGCAGTGGCTGCCAATGAGATGGCTTTGCTCTGCTCCCGATGGACGGTCCAGCTCACGCGTTTCGCTTCATAACCTTGCGCCTGACGCTGCCGCTTCGGCAGCACCGCCAGCGCTTCGCTACCATCCAACTGGTCCTTCCAGTAGCTTCGTGCCGAATTCGCATCCTGTTCGGACAGCCAGCGGATATAGTCGCTATACGCGCGGACGCTGCGTAACGGCACCTCTTCCCCGGTGCGCAAGGCATTGTAGATCCCCAGTACTTCTTCCATCACCAGCGGCAAGCACCAGCCGTCCATCAACAGGTGATGGAAGCTCCATATCACCTCGTGGGTTTGCTCTCCTGTGCGGAGCACCGCCACACGCATCAGGCTCTCCGACGCTACCGCAAAGCCTTGCTTCCGGTCGTCCGACTTCCACTGCGCTATGCAGGCTGCCTGCTCGCCCTCGTCGTGCATCGTCAGATCGCGATAGGTGATTGTAAACGGCCGCTTCCGGTACACGACTTGCAGCGGTTCGCTTCGCCACTGACTGTCGATGCTCGTTCGCAGCACCGCATGCCGCTGTACGACGGTTTGCCAGCTTTGTTCAAACGCTGCCGGCTGCAGCTCGCCTTGCAAGGTCAGATGGATCTGATTTACGTACGCACCTGCCTCCGGGTCCAGGCGGCTGTGGAACAGCATCCCTTGCTGCATTGGCGTCAGCGCATACACCTCTTCGATCTCACCTAACCCTTCGCTGCGCTGCATGAGCGCATCCAGCTCTTCTTGCGTAAAGCCAGGCTGCAGCACATCGCTTGGCGTCAGTTCCGTCCTCTCCTGCACCACGCAATGGGCGATCAGCTCTTGCAAGCGGATCTGCAACTCGTGCGCAAAGCGCTCCATCGTCGCTTGGCGGTACTGCTCCGCGCTGTAGCTGATGTGCAGGCGAAGTGCTCCATCCGCGATCATGCCGTTGCATTCTAATGCCGCCGCACGCTGTCTTCTGCCGCTTATCGCCTCTCCTGTAGAAAGCGGCGAGATTCGCAGCGCACTGTGCTCCAAATCCTGATCGAACTGTCCCAAATAGTTGAATGTAATGTCAGGATCGCACGCCCACTCCGCCTCATCCGACGCGGACATGTAGCGCAGGAGGCCGTAGCCGATTCCTTTATGCGGAATCGCCCGCAGCGTTTCCTTCACGCGCTTAATCCGCTGCGCCAGGCTCATCTCCGGCTCGATCTCCAGCACCACCGGATACGCGCTCGTAAACCAGCCGACCGTCCGGCTTACATCCACATCCGCCGCAATCGTCTCTCGGCCATGCCCTTCCAGCAAGACCGCCACGCGTTCGAGTCCACTCCACGCTTGAACCGCCATTGCCAGGGCGGTCAACAACAGATCGTTGACCTCCGTCCCGTAGGCCCGGTGTGCTTCTTTCAACAATTGCTGCGTCTGTGCCTGCGACCACTCCACCGTCAGCGTCCGGCTGGCGGCCAGCGTGGACGCGCCTTGCTTATCATCTTTAGGCAGAGGCACTGCGCCCTTCTCTACAATCGATTGCCAGTAAGCGTGCTGCGCCTCCATCGCCGGACTTGCCGCATAGGCTCCAAGCTGCTGCGACCATGTTTGAAACGAGTCCGTTTTCAGCGGCAGTCGAATGTCCTGTCCTTGCGCCGCTTGTTCGTAAGCTGTCGCTATATCCTCAAAAAGGATGCGCCAAGATACTCCGTCGACGACCCAATGATGAATCACGATCAGCAAATGATCCCCGTCCGGGCACTGGAACAAGCCCAGTTTCAGGAGCGGACCGGCGGCCAGCGAGAAGCTGTCCTGCAGCTTGCCGGCCTCCGTCTCGACCCGCTGGCTCCAAGCCTCTTCGCCACGGAAGTCAAATACATCCAAACTATAGCTTTCGCCGTCTTCCACGCTGCGGTTCCAAGCAGCGTAGCCGTCTTCCGTCTGCGTGACAATCATCCGCAGCGCATCGTGATGCCTAGCGATGCGCTGCATCGTCAGGCGCAGCGCCCCGATGTCAAATCGGTCTTCCCGGTGCAGCATAACCGCGTGGTTGAAATGATGCAGATCCACGGAATCGAGCTGCACGAACCAGCGCTGGATCGGCGTCAGCAGCACGGGGCCGTGCACCTCTCCTTGTTCCGCGCGGCGAGTGACCGCCGTCATCTGGGAGCTTAGCTCGGAGACGACCGGATAGCGGAATAGATCTTTCATCTCGACCTTATACCCGGCTTGCAGCAGCCGTGAAGCGACTTGAATCGCTTTGATCGAATCGCCGCCAAGCTCGAAGAAATGATCCAGGATGCCAATCTTCTCTACGCCCAGCACCGACTGCCAAACGGACACGAGCGCTTTCTCCTCGGCCGTGCGCGGGGCGACGTATTCCGTCCCCGCGCTCATGCCTCCTTCCGGCGCAGGCAGCGCTTTGCGATCTACTTTGCCGTTGGGTGTCAGGGGCATCTGCGCAAGCTGCACGAAGTACGACGGGATCATGTAGCCTGGCAGTTTTTGCGCCAGAGGGTTTCGGAGTTCTTCGACCCTTAGATCACGTGTCGCTCTGATGTACGCACACAGCGTCTTCCGGCCGGTTTCGTCCTCGCGGGCTATGACCACCGCTTCCTGAACGTCCGTTACGCGAAGAAGCTGCGCTTCAATTTCTCCAAGCTCTATACGGTAACCGCGGATTTTTACCTGATCGTCCATGCGACCTGCATACTCTATTGATCCATCCGGCAGCCAGCGGGCCAAATCGCCTGTTCGGTACAACCGCTCGCCCGCTTCATACGGATGCTCCACAAACCTCGTCGCTGTTAACTCTGGATTGTTCAAGTATTCGTGTGCCAGTCCGCTGCCACCGGTATACAACTCTCCAATCACGCCAATAGGCAGTATCTCTTTGGCTTTGCCCAGCACGTATACTTGCGTGTTGCTGATCGGACGGCCGATCGGAATCGACGCGCGATCCACATCCGACATGCGGATTTCATGGCAGCACGTAAACGTCGTGTTTTCCGTCGGACCGTATCCGTTGATCAGCCGTATTTCGCTGAATCGCTCCAACACTTTTTTCGCATGCGGCCTCGAAACAACGTCACCGCCAACCAGCAGTTGCTTCACTCCGTACAAACCTTCCAACTGCTCTTCCACCATCACATGAAACAAGCCAGCCGTTAGCCACAAAATACTGACGTTATGCTGCTGAATCGCCTGCACCCAGTCCGTTAGCGACAATTTTCCAGGCTGCAAAATCGCCAGCGCCGCACCATTCAGCAAGCTGCCCCATATCTCAAACGTCGCAGCGTCAAAGGAAATCGTCGATCCCTGCAAAAATACGTCTTGTTCGCTAATGTCCACATAATTCGATGACGAAACAAGTCTGACAACCCCGCGATGCGTCACGCATACCCCTTTAGGCGTTCCTGTTGAACCCGACGTGTAGATGATGTAGGCCAGATCGTCGGCCATTGCCGCCACTGCCAAGTTCGCACTACTTGCAAGGTATTCTTCTGTGACTGACAACGGCTCTTTTTCCTCCAGATCCACATTGATTCCCGCAAAAGAAGCCCTCTCCTTCAAATGCTTCTGAATCAGCAGCACCTGCGCCCCGGAATCCTCTAACATATAGGAGATGCGTTCCTGAGGATATTCGGGATCGATCGGCACATACGCTCCACCTGCTTTTAGGATCGCCAGTATGCCCACAATCATCTCCAGCGAGCGTTCAGCCATGATGCCTATCAATTGCTCACGCTGCGTCCCTTGCGCCTGCAATCTTCTCGCCAAGCGGTTCGCCCGCTCGTTCAACTCTCGGTACGTCAGCTGCCTATTTTCAAATACCACAGCTACCGCATCCGGGGTCCATGCAGCCTGCCGTTCGAACAGCGCATGTACTGTTGCTTCCGCCGGAAGCTCCACCGCCGTATCGTTGAATGTCACCAGCAGTTCTCCCCGCTCTTCAGCCGTCAGCACCTCGATGCTTCCCAGCACCGCTTGCGGATGACGAACCGTTTGACGAAGCAGCTCGGTGAAGTGACCCGCCCAGCGCTCGATCGTCGTCCGTTCGAACAGTTTGGACGCATATTCCAGGGAGCATCGCATCCCCTGCTCGTGCTCGCTGACCGACAGCGTCAAGTCGAATTTCGCTGCTCCGCTCTCGATCGGATACGGCGTCCATTGCAGACCCGCCAATTCCAATTCGGCTTGCTCGGTGTTTTGCAGCACCAGCATGGCATCAAACAACGGGTTTCGACTCATATCCCGCTGCTTCACAACCTGCTCCACCAGTTCCTCGAACGGGTAGTCCCCATGCTCAAATGCGCCTAGCGCCGTCTGCTTCACTTCCTCCAAGTAAGCCGAGAACGGCTTTTCTCTGGATGGGTTCATCCGCAGCGCCAGCGTATTGACAAACATGCCTAGCATCCCTTGCAGATCCGCATGGGAACGTCCGGCGATCGACGTACCGACGATCACTTCTTCTTGACCGCTTAACCGCCCGAGCAGGGCGCTGTACGCGGCCAGCAGCACCATGTACACGGTCGCGCCGTTTTCCCTCGCCAGCTCTCTGACCGCTTCCGCCAGCACGCTGTCCAGCTCAAATTCGACCCGATCTCCCTCGAAGCTGCGCACCGCAGGTCGCGGAGCATCCGTCGGCAAGCTCAGCACCGGCAGCTCGCCTGCAAACTCTTCAAACTGGCTTAGCCAGTAGCTTTCCATCTTCCGGTAGGCCGCACTTTGCCGGTAGCCTTGCTGCCAGAGCGCATAATCTTTGTATTGCAAACGCAGCGGTTCCAATTCTTCTCCCGCATACAGCTTCGTCAATTCCTGTACCAAAATGCTTATCGAGGTGCCGTCGGACACGATATGGTGCATATCGAACAACAGCACGTGATCCGTTTCGTCCAGCCGTACCACCGTCGTCCGCAGCAGCGGCGCAGCGCCAAGGTCAAACGGACGGAGGAAGCTGCGAATGTACGCCTGCGCCTCGGCTCCTCTCGCCTCCTTATACGCGACGGTGAAGTCCGGAGCCTCTACGATGCGCTGCATCGGCTCTCCATCTACCGCCGCAAACGCCGTGCGCAGCGATTCATGACGGGCGATGAGCGCCTGGAGGGCGGCTTCCAGCCGCTGACGATCCAGCGTTCCCGTCAGGCGCAGCGCAGCAGGCATGTTGTAGCTCAACTCGGCGCCCTCCAGCTGCTGCAGCACATACAGCCGTTTTTGCGCGGACGACAGTGGATACGCCGCCTGCGCCGGGGCAGGCACGAGCGCTTCAAATGCGCGGCCCTCCGCCGCCTCCAGTGCAGCCGCCAAGCTTTCAATCGTTGGCGAGAGGAATAATTGCCGCAGCGGCACCTCCGCCTCCAGCGCCTGATGAATGCGCGATACGAGCGTCATCGCTCGGAGCGAATGGCCCCCGATGTCGAAGAAGTTATCGCGGATGCCGACACGTTCCAGCCCCAGCACCTCTTGCCATAGCTGCGCCAGCTTTGCTTCCGTCGCTGTGCGCGGTGCTGCATACTCTGTTCCCATTCGCAGCGCCCCTTCTGGCGTCGGCAGCGCCTTGCGGTCGATTTTGCCGTTATTCGTCAGCGGCAGCTCTTCCAGCTGCACGACATACGCCGGAATCATGTAGTCCGGCAAGTTCAATCGCAAGGCTTCGCGCAGTTCGGCGAATGTAAATTCGCGTTCGCCTGCTACATACGCGCACAACTCATGATTGCCACGCTCATCGGGCAGCGCGATGACGGCCGCCTCTCGAATTCCTTCCAACGCTAACAGTCTGGTTTCGATCTCGCCCGGTTCGATCCGGTATCCTCTTATTTTCACCTGATGATCGATACGGCCCAAATACTCCAGGTTGCCATCGGCCAGCCAGCGGGCCCGATCCCCGGTTCGATACATTCTGGTTCCTTCCAGCCATGGATTGGCCAGGAACTTCTCCTGCGTCCAGCCCGGCTGATGCAAGTAGCCTCGGCCGACACAAGCGCCGCCGATATACAGCTCACCCGCTACGCCGATCGGCTGCAGCTGTCCGAGCCCGTCCAAAATGTACACGGACGAATTGCTGATCGGCTTGCCGATCGGCGGCAGCGCCAGCATCGGCTCTTGCGGTCTGATCGTGTACGTGGTTGCTACATGCGTCTCCGAAGGGCCGTAATGATTGTGAAGCGTGACGCCCTGCTCCTGCAAGTAGCGCTGCAGCGCCGAACCGACAATCAGCGCCTCTCCGGCCGTAATCAGATGCTGCACGCACGTTGGCCAACTCGCTTCGTAGGTCGGATCGTTCCAAACGAATTTGACGAACGACGATGGCAGCAGCAAGGTTGAAATGCCTCGTTCCTCCACATAGCGGAAGAGCGCAGTCGGATTTTGACGCATATCCTCCTCGATCACATGCAGCGTTCCGCCCGCCAGCAAGGTAGAAAAAATCTCCTGATAGCTCACATCAAAGCTGTACGACGCATACTGCAGCACCTGTTTGTCAAATGGAATGGACGCATGCTCGTATTGATGCATGATCAAGTTTACAAGGTTGCCATGTTCCAACATAACGCCTTTCGGTTTCCCCGTCGTACCCGACGTATAGATGACGTAGAGCAATCGGCTGCTCTCCGTATCCAGCTCGTAGGAGCCGCTATCAAGGCTATTAGAGTTATTAGAGTTATTAGAGTTATTAGAACTATTAGAACTATCAGAGCTATCAGAGCTATCACGGCTCCACGCACTTTGCTCGCTAGCCGCAAGAAGCTCTTCGACAATGAGCGTCTTGCCCTCATATCCAAGGCCTTCGCACGTTGGAGCGGATGGGGCATCCGCCAGCAGGCAAGCCACCTTCGAGTCTTCCAGCATGTACGCTATGCGCTCCGCCGGATAGGAAGGGTCGACTGGAAGGAAAGCCGCGCCGGCTTTCAAAATGCCCAGCAAACCAATCATCATGTGGGCGGAACGTCCCGCCATCAGCCCGACAATACTGTCGCTGCCGATCTGTTCCTGGCGCAGGACAGCGGCAAGGCGATCCGACAACCGATCCAGTTCTTCGTAGGTAAGCCTTGTATCGGCACATACGAGCGCAACAGCTTCCGGTGTTGCCTTCGTCTGCTTACGGAACAACTGATGCACTGTGGCATCCGGCGTTTTCTGTGCAGGCCCATCCATCCAGCCTTGGAGCGTCATCCGATCCTGTTCGTTCAGCAAGCTTGCTTTGCCGAGCGTGACATCCGGGTCAGCGGCCATATGCTGCAGCAGCGTGATGAAATGATCTTTCCACCGTGAGATCGTATCCACCTCGAAGAGCGCTGTCGCGTACTCCAGGCTGCCGTGCAGTTCCTGTCCCTCCTCGTGAATAAATAGCGACAAGTCGAATTTCGATGTCGGGTTTTCCAAATCGTACGGTGTAATGTCGACATCGGCCATCTGCAGTTCGGATCGGTTCATATTTTGCAGCACGAACATCGCATCGAAAATCGGATTGCGGCTCACATCCCGATGCCGTACGACTTGATCCACCAGTTCTTCAAACGGGTACTCCGCATGCTCAAACGCCGTTAAAGCCAGTTGCTTCATTTCTTCCAAATAGCTTCGGAATGTTTTGTCAGCGGAAGGCATCGAGCGGATGGCTAAGGTGTTGACGAACATGCCGAGCATGCCAGACAGGTCGGCATGCGGCCGGCCGGCATGCGGCGTTCCCACAATAATCTCGTCCTGACCTGCCAATTTGCCCAGGAACATGCTGTAAGCAGCGAGCAGTACCATAAATAATGTAGTTTCTGTGTCTTGCGCCAGCTGCTTGATGCTGGCCGTCAATTCTGCATCGATCGTGAAATCCATTCGGCTGCCCACGAAGCTTTGGATCGACGGACGGGCGAAATCGGCCGGCAGCTGAAGAACCGGAAGCTCACCGCCAAGCTGCTGCAGCCAGTACTCTTTTTGTTGGACATACGTATTTATATGACGGTTTTCCGCCAGCCACACAGCATAATCCTTATAATGAAGCGATACGGGCTCGAGACGATCGCCAGCATACAGCCTTGTCACCTCTTCAATCAAAATGCCCATGGAAGTTCCGTCGGAAATAATATGATGCATGTCAAACAGGAGCAGATGCTGCGTATCGGTCAGCTTGGTCAGCTGAACGCGCAGCAGCGGTGCCTGGCTCAGATCGAAAGGACGAATAAACTCCCGGATGAGGTCTTCCGCTCTCCTGTCCCCGGCTTCCCGATAAGGCAAATCGAACGCGACCTCGGCGCTAATTCGTTGGACAGGCTCGCCATCCACCACATCAAACCCGGTTCGCAGCACCTCGTGGCGGGCGATAAGCTCCCGGCAAGCCTGTTCCAATCGTGCAAAGTCCACGCGTCCATGGAATAACAAGGCTGCAGGCATGCTATAGCTTAATTCTGCACCTTCAAACTGCTGCAAAATGTACATCCGTTTCTGCGCCGAGGACACCGGGAAGTAGTCCCTTGCTCCGGCCTGCGGAATGACGGCATATTCCAGCTGCTCCAGCTCAGAGATCGCCTGCGCCATCTCTTCGACTGTCGGATAAAAGAACACGTTTCTTAGGGGCAGGCTCACGCTCATTTCCTTATTCACTCTGCTTACAAGCGTCATCGCTCGGAGCGAATGGCCCCCGATGTCAAAGAAGTTATCGCGAATGCCGACACGCTCCAGCCCCAGTACCTCTTGCCATAGCTGCGCCAGCTTCGCTTCCGTTACCGTGCGCGGCGCTGCATACTCCGTTCCCGTCTGCAGTTCCCCTTCCGGCGCAGGCAGCGCCTTGCGATCCAATTTCCCGTTTGGCGTGAGCGGCATCCTCTCCAAGCGAATGAAGTGCGAGGGGATCATGTAGGTCGGAAGGTTCGCCGACAACTTGCTCCGCATCGCCTGCGCCGTTAGCTCGCTGCTGCCTGTTACATAGGCGCACAGTTCCTGCGTTCCCCCGGCGACAACCGTCACGACCGCTTCGTTTACGCCTTCAATTCGTAGCAAATGCGCTTCGATCTCGCCCAGTTCGATCCGGTAACCGCGGATCTTCACCTGATGGTCGATCCGTCCAAGATGCTCCAATCTGCCATCTGGCAGCCAGCGGGCCAAATCGCCCGTCCGGTAGATCCGCTCTCCCGAGAGAAACGGATGATCGACAAACTTCTCCTTGGTCAGATCTTCGCGCGCCCAGTATCCGCGAGCGACTCCGGCGCCTCCAAGACACAGCTCGCCTACGGCTCCGATCGGCTGCAGCTGCAGCGCTTCGTTCAGCACGTACGCCTGCGTGTTCGCCAGCGGACGGCCGATGCTGACTTTTCCTCCTTCGCTATCCTCCAGATGTTCAAACGTAGACCACACCGTCGTCTCCGTCGGGCCGTACATATTGTACAGCGACGCATTCGTTTGCGCCCGAAGCTGCTTCAGCAGCGCCGCAGGCAGCGGCTCGCCGCCGATTAACAGAGCTGGTATACGACGCAGTTGCACTGCGCTGTGCTCCTGCTCCAGCATCATTGACAGCCTCGAAGGCGTCGTCTGCATCAGCTGTACCGGATGTTCCGCCAGCAAATCGCCCAGCAGCGCAGGATCCTGAAGCTCCGCTTCGCTGGCGAGAACGATCTGCATCCCGCAGCTGAGCGGTACCCAGCTCTCGGTCACGAAGATGTCGAAGGACACTGTTGTGACCGAGAGGATCGACGCAGACGGCGCAAACGGCAGCGAGCTCACCATCCCTGCGATAAAGTTCACGACGTTCCGGTGCTCCACCACCACGCCTTTGGGCTTGCCGGTGGTGCCGGATGTGTAGATCACATACGCGCTGTTCATCGGCGTTGTCGGTACATCCGACTGTACATCCATTGGTTCTGTGGAGGCCGACGAATAGATTTCCAGTTCTTCCGCGGAGGCAAACCTCACCATGGCGGAACAGTTCTTCTGCCCTTCGGCATCCGTGGCGGTCAAGCGTTCCTTCTTCCCTTCGGAAACCGCAGCAGCTATCTCCGTAACGGCTGAGCGTTCCTCATCCAAGCACAGGACATGCCGCAGCGGCGTTTCTTCCCAGTCCGCCACCTTTTCTGTCTGCATCCCTTCGCTCAGCAGGATACGGATACCGGCATCCTGGATCATTCCCTCGATGCGCGCTTCTGGCAGCGCTGGGTCCAGCGGCACATAGGCCGCGCCG